>Ga0209698_10000619_pt1 | contig 40621 bp, 106 predicted proteins | sample LitLauG_LLR_2012_FD_187203 | JGI IMG/M metagenome (GOLD analysis project Ga0209698, IMG submission 187203) | Freshwater sediment microbial communities from Pennsylvania, USA - Little Laurel Run_MetaG_LLR_2012 (SPAdes) (version 2) | ecosystem: Environmental > Aquatic > Freshwater > Creek >... | reverse complement strand
GCGAGGCGCGGTTGAGAGCATGTTCACACTGCGAGACGTGCCGCCGCGGGCGATTCCGCGGCAAGCCATCGCGTAATTACCAGCCGCCGCCACCGGTGAGGAAGAGGCGCATGAAAAGATTGCTTGGAATCAAAAATTGATTGATCTTTCATTCATACCCGACGAAATTAGTGCCAAAGTCATAAATACATATGATGTATATAAACCTTCCCCCAAGAATAAGCTATTAACTTATTTCATGAAACATAAACTTAAACTCTTAATTGATGTGATCGAGGATTTTTAATGAAAAACGTGTATGAAGTGTTAGACGAGTTTGAACTTGCTTCCAATAAAAAGGAAAGAATGCAAGTAATCGAACGAAATTTGTCTAAAGTATTGACCGAAGTTCTTTTGTTTGCATACCACCCAGAATATCAGTGGTTGATCAAAGAACTTCCGGCAGATTATTTGCCAAAAGAAATTCCAGCAGGAATGAGTTATGCCAAACTTACTACTGAAATGCGTAAGTTGTACTTATTCCGTAAAGGAGACACAACTGGCGAAAAACTAACAGAAAAGAAACGCGCACAGTTGTTGGTTGAGTTCTTGGAGAATCTAGAACCAAGAGAAGCTGAAGTTGTCATTGGAATCTTTAATAAAGACCTTGGTGTTAAGGGTCTGGACTACAAGTTTGTTAAAGAAGCGTTCCCAAATTTAATCCCATAATATAGGAGTGAAAAGTGTCGAAGTTTGCAGATAAGTTTCGTAAAAATAAAGATGATTACGAAGGATATAGTGGTAAGACAGATACATATGATCGAAAAAAGCGAGATAAAACTCGTGATAATGTGAAACAAGCTAGAATGTACGATTCTAGTGATTCCGAATGGTCTTTTGATGGACGAAAATATAGGAAATAATTGAAATGACTTTAAATAATGAAACATTTGATGAAAATAAATTGACTTGGGACCAAGAATCTTTCAAATTTATTGACCAAGTTACTCGAAAGTGGGCTGTCATGTCTCAATTCGAAAACGATTTAAAAGAATATCATGAACGACAAGTCGAATCGGCTTAAAATCGAACACATTTGCAAGATTGAAGATGCAAATGATGGCTCTGGTGACGGAATTCTAACATTTCCACCAGAGCTAATCGAAAAGACAGGGTGGAAAGAGGGAACCATCCTAAATTTAAAGATCGATGAGCATGGAAATCTCATTGTTTCCGAAAAAGTGTTGTAAAAATACAACATATTGACAAAAATTAGTATTTTGTTATAATACGATTTCTTATTCAAGGAAATCTTGTGGAACTAATTAACTCAAAATCACTTCTGGCCAAGTTAATGGCAACAGAGAACCTTCGCATCGAACAGCGTAATGTCCCAACTGCGTCTTTTGATGTGAAAAATCGTGTATTAACGATTCCAATTTTATCCTCATCACTTTCTTCATACGAATATGATCTGTTTGTTGGTCATGAAGTAGGTCATGCCTTGTATACCCCCTTAGAAGGGCTTACACTAGCGGTAAAAAAGAAGTATAACATGGGTATTATGAATGTTTTGGAAGACTCGCGGATTGAACGCAAGATCAAAAACAAATATCCAGGCATTCGTAGTTCATTTAAAATTGCATATAATGAATTGTTGGACCGAAACTTCTTTGAAACCAAAAATCGAGACCTCAATGAATATAATTTTATTGATCGTGTCAATCTTTATTGCAAATGTGGTGTTGGTTTGGGTATCCAATTTACCGAAGAAGAAAAGAAACTTCTTGCTTTGATTGAGAGCACTCGCACATACAATGACGTTATACGGATTTATCCTAAGATTGCCAAATATATGTTGGATCAAGCCCAGCAGGAAGAACAGCAACCGACCGAAATCCGAATTACTATTGATGAATTGGGAGATGATAATTTTCAATTTGGCGATAATGGAGAAAATTCTGGTACAATTGATGTTCCAAATGAAGAAAATAAAGATACTTCTGATAATGATGGTGCAAATAATAAAGAATCTAACGAAGCCGACAATAGTGATTCTGTTGATGACAAGTCTGATGGCAATTCTGATGGTGAATCTAATGATGACAAAGATGATGGTGAATCCAATGATGACAAAGATGATGATAATGGTGAGCTAGATTCTTCCAAAAATAGTGAAGAGGGTTCTGGTGATTGCGATGATATTGACAATAGTAGTCCACATCTAAATTCAGAAACTGATGATGCATATTCTTTTAATCAGGAGCAGTTATTTTCTAAACAAAATTTTGATTTTTTGTATGCTAATCTTCCAGATTTTGATTTGGATAAACTTATTTTAGATTATAAGACGCTTTGGAAAGATTTTAGTGATTATATGCGGCATCATAATCTGGTTCCCGAAAATGAAATAAATTCTCCTAGTGCTGCAAGAGTATATCAGAAATTTCGTAATGAATCTAAAAACACAGTTTCATATTTGGTAAAGGAATTTGAGCTTCGTAAGAATGCAAATCAATCTAAGAAAGCTAAAATTTCTAAGACTGGTGATTTGAACCTGAATAAGATTTTTTCTTACAAGTTCAATGAGGACATCTTTAAGAAGGTAACCAATACTCCTGGTGGTAAATCACATGGCTTGGTCATGTTTTTGGATTGGTCTGGATCTATGGATTCTTATTTAACTGATACCATTAAACAGACTCTGAATTTGGTTATGTTTTGTCGTAAAGTCAATATTCCATATGAAGTGTATGCATTTTCTACTGCGGGGGCTTTGGATTTGTATAAGCATCCAACAAAAAAATCGGAGATTGCTCCTAGGCATTTTAAGTTGATGAACTTGTTGTCTAGTCGCATGACGGCATCGGAACACACTTATGCTGCTTCAAATTTGCTTTATGGGCGCAGGAATCATCCTGGTTGGATGCATCTTGGTGGTACACCTTTGAATGAATCTATTTTAGCGGCCATTAAGATTGTCCCTGAGTTCAAAAAGAAGTATAAACTTCAAGAAGTAAATACGGTATTTTTGACTGATGGTGATTCTTCTTATGGTTTCCGGTGTTTTGATTCTAATGGGTGTGAGAGAGGGGCTTATTCTAGTAAGAGTTATCGATTAGTTGTTAGAGATCCTATCACAAAGTATGAGATAACCACCAAAGATTCACATAATGATTCTATTACCAAGGCTTATTTGGAGATGTTAAAGGTTCGAACAAACTCGAATGTTATCGGATTCTTTGTTATGAATAATACCACATTCCGAACTGCCATAACTCGGTATGGTGGAAAGACTGATGTTTCCGAGGTAGAGAAATTGCAAAAACAATTTGTTAATGATAAATGTTTGATGGTAGACAGTTATGCGTATGATGAGTATTATTTCTTATCTTCGAGTGGTATGAGTATGGATGAAGAAGAGTTGGTTATTGATGACAAGAAGACAGTACATGGAATGGCCAATGCGTTTTCGAAGTTCAATAGTAATCGCAAGGCGAACCGTATTATTTTGAATCGGTTCATTAATTTAATTACATAGGAGTTAATTATGAGTGATGTGTGTATGTCGTACAGTTTTAATGGTAAAAAGAGTGAAGTCTACAAAGGCGATAATAACGCTTTTAAGGTCAACTTCTATTCTGATGGTAGATTGAGTCATGTCACCAATGCTTTTAGTCTTGGTGAGGCTCAGAGATTGGCCGAGAACTATGTTGGTGTGGATACGTTCTCTTCCAATCCAGATGTTACTGTTACACTATTGAATGGGTAATGGTTAATACCAATCAGCCATTAATTTTTTATCGTATTCGTTGATCCAAAAATCGACATCTGATACTGACTGAATGTTTTTGTTCATCAGATATAGGTCGATTGGTTCTATGGGTTTGGGTAGTTTTTCGATTATACTTTGGATGACACTTTTGATGTATTTTAGCATGATTATTCCTTATAGGGTTTACCCTAGTATTTAGTAATAATGTTGCATTGCAGCAAGTATTGACAATAGTATAGTTCGGTGTTATAATGAAGTTTTATGAAAGAGATGATTATGTTGAAGCCAATTAAGAATAAAGTTATTGTACAGTTGATTGAGAAGGAGACTGTTACGCTTAGTGGTATTATCTTGTCTAGTGCAGATCCTTCCGAGGCCAATCGTGGTGTTGTGGTTGCTATTGGGGATGAAGTGACGGATGTTCAGGTTGGTGAGGTTATTCTTCCTAACTGGAACAAAGCGGTCAAGACAAAGGTAGGAATGGACGAATTCTATATTGTTGAGCAGGAAGATATTGTATTGGTATTTGAGGATTAACATGTCGAATAGCACTTCTATTTCGCCGTGGTTGTCTACTATGGCTAATATTGGAGATAATGGTATTGCAACGGCATTCGATGGTACATCCATTGGAGCCGCCCAATATAATGAACAAACACATGTATTAAAGGGTCAGTTGGTACAAGCCAATTTTTCCGTTTCTCATTTTGAATTTATGGATAGACCATTGAGTAAGGATTGTATAACTCAGAATTTATCCAAGTTACTTGCCAATGAGTTATTAGAAAAAAATTTATTGTCATTTACCAAGAGACAGGATGTACATACAGACACAATTCATTTCATAGCCAGAGGATTTTTGGTACCTTCTGGTGATGTTCAATTATTACGGACGTTAAAATATGTTTGAGTTAAGATGGTTGGAAAGACCGGTGGCTGGTGACGATTTGATTATGGATCGTTATGGGTATTTTTCAATTCCTATGGAAAAGGTTCTTCAATATAGGACGAAAACCAACACGACAATTTATGCCAATACCGATTACATAGAAACCTTCAATGGGTATCGAGTTGGGGAAGTATGGTCCGATTGGAAAGACGCTCCCACAGTAGAGGTTCTTGATAGTACAAAAAAGTACCAGGAAGAATATTCTAAACGTAACTTTAAAGGATAATACTTTGATAAATCCAAACCCAACATGTAAGGGAGAATGCTTATTCATGGAAAGTGGTTCTATGTCAACTTGTATGTCATATACTCCAATCTATGATAAGAACGGAGTAAACGTCAATCCAGATGGTAATATATCCTCATGTACAGTGAATTGTATTACGTGTAAGAAAGAATGGTCTGCTATCACTCAATACGGTAAAACTGCAACATCTGAGATTATTGATAGATAAGAGAGTTTATCATGAGAACAATCATAGCGGGTAGTAGAAACATCAATGACTATGAGTTAGTATTAGATGCTATTCGTTGTTCCAATATAGAGATATCTGAGGTTATCTGTGGAGAAGCAAAGGGTATTGATATTCTAGGTAAAAGATATGCCGAAGGACATGGCATACCAACCAAGTCGTTTCCCGCAGATTGGAATACTCATGGCCGTGCTGCCGGACCTATACGCAATAAACAAATGGCCGAGTATGGAGATGCGCTCATAGCGATATGGGATGGAAAATCCAAGGGTACTAAGAATATGATCAATGTTGCTACTTCTCTGGGTCTCAGGGTGTATGTCCATTTACATATAGAAAAAACCGAAAATAGCTTCGAGGCCCTGGAAAAATTTTTCTAGAATCAAAAAGGGGTATTTTGCGTTTTTACCCCAGAAAATAAATTGGACGAAAAAAGAGTTTGGCACAGAATCAACTTTTTCTAACACGGGTTTACCCTAACTGTTGTTTTTACGCAACAACTGCCAAAATCACTGTTGTTTTCATACCACTGTCAATCAGTAAATACCCTTAGTTGCAGAAATACAACAGAATACCACTCTGTTGTTTTCATACCACTGTCAATAGGGGTTTCCCCCTATTGCATACCATCTGTTTTTATGCTTGTATTTGCTGCACTTGAATAAATCTCTTTTTTAATACCCCATGAACCTGAATAACCGGGGAAGCCTTTCGAGTATCGATTCCACCATGACACGCGAGACAATCAACGCAGGTAACTTTATGCCCAGCTTCCACGCTTGCCGGACATATAAATTCACCCGATAAAATCTCTTTGTTGCCTAACTGTGCCACCCGGAAGGTACGATAACCCAATGATTGAGCCTTGATTTTCTCTAAGGTAGAATCAACCGAAGCCATACAGTAACGCATGATGCCCCGATTTTCATTGGTCAAATTTTGCCAATGGTGGCTGTACCCGGTGAAGCCGCTGGCACCTTGTAGGATATCATCCCAATAAACCGAAGGAATAGCCGCAGGATCACCATAGGAACCAAGCCGCACCACACGCCCTTGAATGGCTTTTTTAAGGGCTTTTGTGTCCTGGGGATATCTGCCCCTAGTGAAAGCATTAAAAACCTGATTAGGGCCTTGTCCAAGGTTTACATAACAAGCGCCACCACTATATCGCCTATGCTTACAATCACCGCAGATAGAATCATCATTACCCGATTGTGCATTCAATAATGGATTGATACCATTATCGGCGAGAATGTACGTTTGTACTAAGTTTCCGGTCTTACTATTCGCCGATTTTGCAACTATAGCAATTCCGACAATTGGTTTATTGTCCAACAAAGACGGCCCGCGATAGAACACGAAACCATTAGGTTTTTTTACTGGCTTTGCTTTGCTTGGCTTTTCAATTGTCAATTGATCAAACATAATAACCCCAGATTAAATTGCGATACCGTCCAGATATATCCGGCCACTTTTCTGATACACGTCAACCCCTAACGCCCTCAAGCGTGATTTTGTGGTATTCGTAGGCCATAGCCGCAGAGTATCGACGTTTACAACAACCGATTGCTTTTGATGATCGAATGTTGCAATATGGTTTCCATGTAACATCACTTCTGAAAATACATCCCCGAAAATATCTGGCTTTGTTGAAACAGTGGTATTTGACAGACTAAAATTAGTCTTATCCTTAATGGCTTGAATCATTAGGTTTTCAATTTTCCGCATGGCAGTTCCCCTATGTTTTGAAATGTTATTTTGACCCGTAAACTTTGGCGAATTGCCGCAGGGGACGATTGGCCTTAAATTGAGCCTTCCATGTAGGCCCGTCTTTGCGATAGTTGATTGTCACCACTTCGGCACTTGTAACCCCCAAATACTGGCCGCGAATGCCGTCGAAGGGCGAAACCCACTGACCGACTCTCAAAGTTTTATAATCTGCTGTGCTAAATGCCTTAGAATCAACTGTCTTTGTGTAACGATTTTGCATGATATTACCCCTATAAAAATGTTAACGTGACAAACCTACAATGAGAACCAATGCCAAGCCTGAACCGATAGCGCAGGCCAGAAGGCAGTCTAGAATTTTGTGTTTCATTTTGTGTTTCCCTTTGCGCTTGGCGCTTTGTGTTTCAACATGGGATCAACTTTATCACAAAAAAAGAACACGTCAACAACTTTTTTTATACCCGACTAAGGACAAGGGGTATTGACAACCGACTTTTTTCTGTGCTATAATATCCCTAATGATTCGAAGAGCATAACTCGGGATGGACGGCGAGAGTGGGCAACTGTTTTTTCATAGGCCGAAACCCATCACGTTCACCTCATTATACCATATAAAAATACCCTTGTCAACCATAGGGTTATTCTGTTGTATTTCTGCAACGCTAGGGTTTTCCCTATTGACAATCGACGTTTTATCCATGATGTACTAAGGGCAATAGAAATAAATCGTTATTTCTCTGATTCATTAGGGTTTTCCTATTGACAACTGACGTTCTTTAAAGCATAGGATTACTCTGCATATATCCCTCGCATAACATTAGTTATTGACTATTACCATTGGTATAACCCCATGTCAATAGAATGTATCTAATACTATGCGATGAGTATAAGCACGTCCATGAATATCCACACATACACTTACATACACACGTATATACTCATGTATGCACTCGCGTATACACTCAAATGATCTGAATGTCACTTAGTAAATACACCTATTGACATAGAGGTAATCTGATGGTATAGAGGTATGAATTGTGCCGTAGAGGTAACTGTTGAGGTATTCTGATGGTCTCTGATGGTCTCTGATGGTATCTGATGAGGTATGAGATATACCGTTGAGGTATGAGATATACCGTAGAGGTATGATAGGAGATATCAGAGGTGATGAGGTGGTATTTGTGGTGTCAAGGTAAGGAAATGTGTTGTTTTTATGCAACATAGGGTTTATTCCTGTTGACTTTTAGTTCATTTTGTGGTATGCAACACAGATGGTTAAATACTCACCAATCTATACCCCCGCACACTGTTGCGCCAAAACAACACTTTTTTCTATTCCTATACCCCCTGACATACTAATACCCCCAAAATATCCCACAATATCCCCCATTACCCCACTTTGTTCCCTGTCAAGGTAACCCTATTCATACCCTATTGACATGATACTCTTACTGTGTTATACTAATTATTCCCATAATACTTTTGTGTTATTCTCAGAGGGAAACCACTCTGATCGACGCACATTCGAGAATCATTTGAGAACCATTCTTTTTCCTAATATACCATCATTTTTCCAAGGGAAAGTATTATTACAATAATTACATGGAAATGTCAATAATAATTTCTTTTATTGTTTTAAAACTACTATAGTCCTTGACAATACCCTCATTTGTCTATACAATTCATTCATCACTATTGAAAGACTATCATGATTAAAATCGCTGAACAACTTGTCACACAAACGCAACTTGAAATCATTATGACCTCATGGAATACCTGTGCCGAAGTACCAACCAAAAACAAAAAAGTATTTGTGGCTTTTCCGTGGAAAGAACACGCAGAAATCACACGCACCACCTTCAAATCAGACTATAATAAACCTTTGTTCAAAATCGAATTCTTTTCACACTGATCCACCATTCCACCATTCCACCATTTCATCATTTCACCGAAAGACTATCATGGCACAAAACTATACCACTGTTTTCGAGAACGATACCATTACTCTATCCCAAGGCCGTGATGGCTATTGGCTGTACGACGAAACCCGATCCATGAACCTATCCATGAAAGCAAAAACCGAACAAGAAGCCTTTGTCGAAACCATCCTATACTACCAGGAAAGATTGAGCGAAATCGAAACGGCATACACGAAAATCGAAAACCAAGTCAGTATATTCGTCAGCCAATTCACCGAAGACGACCAGGACTAATACTAATACCCACACAATCTAGTCGGATATTACAAATACCCCTTGACAATACAGCAATTTGACTATACAATTCATTCATCAACAAACAAACCAAAGGATTACACCATGAAACAAACAATCAACCTCGCAAAATTTCGTGACGCATTTCACCAAGCAGATCGTGGCACTCAATTCTCTTATGAAGGGCTTGAAGTTCTTTTCAACTATCTGGAAGAAATCGACCCCGATTATGAACTTGATGTAATTGGTATTTGCTGTGATTTTTCCGAAGGTTTGTGGCAACATATTGCGTCCGATTATTCAATCAAAATCGACGAAAACGAAAATGAAGACGAACAAGCCGAACAAGTTCGCCAATATCTTGAGGACGAGGGCGTCCTAGTCGGCGAAGTTTCTGGCGGCATTTTTGTTTATCGTCAATACTAAGAGGTGGCAACATGAATACCAAAGTAAAAACCAGCGAATTGTCAGGATCAGCACTTGATTGGGCTGTGGCTAAATGTGAGGGATACGAATGTCAATTCGATGATGAAGTATCCGGGCCTTGGCTAATTTCACAGGAGGGGTATTTAAACGATGAAAAACCCCTTAGTAGTATGCGCTACTCAACCGATTGGGCACTAGGTGGCCTGATCATTGAACGTGAGAACATCGGTTTGTGGTCTGAAGGCTACGACTGGGAAGCCAAGATAGCAACTGACTTTGGTCAATTAGCAGAGTGGCATGAGTCCCCCCTGATCGCTGCCATGCGATGCTATGTTGCCAGCCAACTTGGCGATGAAGTGGAAATTCCCAATGAATTGTTTTAATTTATTTAAAATACCACTTGACAATACAGCAATTTGACTATACAATTCATTCATCAACAAACAAACAAAGTTTATCATGAATACCAAATTTTTCATTCTTGACTGCAATAGCAATATCATTGGAAACCCCAAAGGATATAACACATTTCGCGGTGCAAATCAACAAGCCAATGGAAAATCCAAAATCTCGCAACAAATTTGGGAAACATTCTACAATCGAACCGACAAATCTGATCGCACAGTTTGCCACGTAACTTCATTCTTTGTCGATAAGAACAGCAAGCCATTATTTCCTAACGATTATTGAAATAACACTTGACAATACCCCAAAACCTGATACAATAACTTCATTGACCCACAGGATTACACCATGAAAACCATCGACGCAATCACCAAGCAAGCATTTTATAATGCGGTTCAAGGACTCAATCCTGATCAAATTGCAGTTTTGTCTAAACATTTCGGAGTAGAATAATGAACAAACGAATTAAACGACTTGTTGAAGATGCTAATCTCCGCCATTTCATCAACGAGGACGGCAGTCTTACTCCTGAACTTCACTATTTTGCGGCGTCGATTGTTCGGGAATGTGCTGTGGTTGCTAGATCAACTGATCCAAGTGATGGCGATGATTATAGATCAGGACGATATTGGGCAGGGATTGATATTAAGAAACATTTCGGAGTTGAAGAATGAACGAACGAATTCAAGAACTATACATGCAGGCTATTGAATATGCGGATAGCGTAGTGCCTGCTGAACGCCGGTACAATGACATTTACTATGCCATCGCCGCTGGTAAACATGCTCAGTTGATTGTTCGGGAATGTGCTAAGATCGCGGATAATCATTATGATACAAAAAGTGCGATTCACGATATTAAAGAACAATTCGGAGTTGAAGAATGAACAAACGAATTAAAGAACTTTCTAAAGAGGCAGGTTTAGTAGCCGATGAAACATACGCAAAAGCGCCTGACGCTATTTGGTTGAAAGAATATAACAAAAAGTTCGCCGAGTTGCTTGTGAAAGAATGTATCTCTCTTAGAAATGAACTGAGTCAATTTGATGTTTCGGATGCTTTCGGGGACGGCTATGAGAACGGTCTGAAAGATTTGGCTGAAACAATTGAAGAACAATTCGGAGTTTAATAATGAACGCACAAAGAATTAAAGAAATTGCTGAACAAGCATATATTGCCGATAGTTTGGAGTATAATCCCAATTGGGAGAAAAACCCCGCATACGTGGAGTTGTTGAAAGAACTGGAAAGTTTCCACCAAAAGTTCGCCGAGTCGATTATCGGTGAATGTATTACCATATTTGAGTCAAAATACCATACTATGATGAATATTATCCGTGAACAAAGAAAAATGATCCACGAACTCATGGCTAAATGCGAAGCCCTAGAGGACAAATGTTTTCAACTGAATGAAGAAAAGAACACATATTTTAAACTTTACGCAGAAAAGTGCAATTCTTCTGGTACAATCGACAAACCAACCAAGTAACTAGGAAATATCATGAAAGATGAATGGAATCAAACAATCGCAGAAATGCAAGCCGCTGGATATGCTGTGATCGTATGGTCACCAGAAGAATTGGGTGATGTTTCAGCCGATTTTGTAGAAGAACGGTCAATCGATTTTGCCCATGAATACCTTTTACACGAATACACCGAAGAATAACCCCACAATTTAGTAGGGTATTGCTTGACACCTTCTTTGGAACTGATACAATACACCCATCAACTATCAGGAAACAATCATGATCTGGCAATTAGAAGGCAAAAAAGTAAGCGGCAATTACATTGGCGAATATCTTGTCCAAGGCACTGTAATTGAATCAAGAGTTGCCTATGGTGGAAGAGTAAAACATCATGTAAAACTCGATTCATCACTAGATTTATTCGGCCAGGAGCGGTATTTTGTTACACTGAACCATGAAGAATTGATTGAAATTTCTGAGGATGATCATGCCTATTAAGCATACCATACACCACAAACGATATCTGAATGCCATTAAAAAGGCCGCAAAGATCAATCGATACATCAAGCAAGGGTATCACGTACTATTTGAAAATACACCGCTCAAACGTGGATTTATACTGTGCGGCAAAGAAATCGTATTAAAAACAGATGCAACAACGACATTTATCTTTTATACAAACGATGAAAATTATGACGATGGATATTATACCACAATAAAAGAATATAACAAGGAATTTAATAATTATTTTTCTGTTTATAACCCATCTGCCAAAATCAAACTGTAATATAATCCAAAATTATCATGAAAACATCCAAAATTTTCCGATTGACAAAGAAATATATCAAAAAAGATTATGAATTTATTTGCGTAGCAATTTCTGCGATATGTGCAAATGGTCATATCTCAGCCAAAGAACGTAACAATACAATAAAAATCATTGATAATTTATTGAACGGTTGTTACACATTAGACTCTTGGATTCTGCGTAATGTGGAAGTATCGGAAGTATCGGAATGTATGGACAATAAAGAATTTGATCGAAAGATGAAAATCACACGATTGGCATGGCTCGACTATCTTATCACAAAATACGAAAAAATTGGCGACTGAATACCCACAAAATTTAGTCAACTATTAAAAAAGTGTTGACACATCCCTGAAACTTGATACAATACACCCATCGCAACACAATTGGAGTATCAAATGGCCTACATGAACCAAGAGAAGAAATCACAGATCGCATCTGCCCTCAAGCCCATTCTTGCAAAGTACAATATCAAGGGCACTTTGTCTGTTCGCAACCATTCGACAATTGTGCTGAACATCAAGTCCGGCGCGATTGACTTCATTGAAAACTATATTGAAACTGCTCAAAACAAAAATTACGGCAAGAAATTGACTGCCGATCAAGTTGCCTACATTCGCAAGAATAACAGTTTGGATATCAACCCCTACCGGTTTCATGAGCATTATTCCGGTGTTGCCAAAGACTTCTTGACCGAAACATTGAAGGCCATGAAGTCTGGTGGCTGGTATGACAACAGTGATGCACAAATCGATTATTTTGACACCGCATACTATGTTGATGTTAATATCGGCAAGTGGGATAAGCCCTACAATTTAGTCAAGTAATCATTGACACAGGCCAGAAATGGCCTTACAATTAACACATCAACAGCAATTTATCAGGAGCAAATCATGGGCCTTCACGTTCAAATCACCGACACCAACGCATACATTCCAAAGCAAAACCTTGAAATTGCATACCAAAAAATGTGCGCTTTGAATGTCACGCACGACCGCAAAAAACGCGGCGGTGCGTGGTCAATGGGTAAACAAACCGAAAAATGGTTTTCATGGATGGATTCAAACTATCCACAAACGTGCAAAGATGCTCAGGCAGTTCTTGAAGCATTGGGTTTTGGCACCGAATATGACAGCCACGGCAATTTGAGCATCTGTGGGTATGATAGCAAGACCGGCCAAGAAGAATTGTTCATGGAAGCCATCAAAAATGAGGCTATCGGCAAAATTGATTGGGTCGATGAATATGGCGGCATTTATACCACAGAATTTTCTGGTGTCGAAATTGCCGACACAGAAAATAATTAAAAAAATTTCACAAAAAGTATTGACACAACCGTAAAAACTGATACAATTTACACATCAACAACAGAGGAATCGAAATGACTACTACCAAATCAGCAGAGACTTTCAATTTGCAACAAGTTCAAGACGCCTGCAATGAAGCTGGCATCCAAGCACGAACTGCCGCCAAGCAAGCCCTTGAAAAATATGGCGATAATGATGCGTGTGGTTTCAGTTGGGTGACGGTCAATGGTGTGCGTAGTAATAGCAAACTTGGCAAGGCATTGGCCGCATTTGGTTTCAGCAAAGCATACAATGGTGGCTTGCAATTGTGGAACCCAGCCAAATTTGGTGTGCAGAGTGTCGGAATCCTTGAAGCTGGCTCGATTGCCTATGCTCAAGTGCTGCGCGATAAGCTGGGCCTGTGTGCCTATGCTGGTTCACGTTTGGATTGAAGAGGTAACAGAATGGCATACCGAATTCTTGGTTACAAGTACGACAAAAAGTGTGTTTTGTTGGAAGATTTGAACAGTGGTAAGACAATCACAAATGATGCCGAAAATGTATATGAAATCATGACAAAGGCATACGGTGATGGTGTTCGTGTGGTATACTTGGACACCAACAAAGAATGGTGGGAAATTCTGGCCCCACAAACCAAAGGTGGCTTGGTTGGTTTCAAAGGTTTAAAAGGGAGTGATGACTTATGATGGCTATTGGCTTTGTGTTATTTGTGATTGGTTTTTTAATTCTTAACATTTTTCACGCAAAATTCCATTATGTTCACAATAAAGCTGATTATACCGGAATTGTATTCATTTTTTGTGGTATTATTATGCTAACTGCTGGGTTATTTAAATTTCTTTGGGCCTTTTTGCCATAAAACCAGGAATTGAATACCCAAAACGTGCTATACTCTATTGGAACAAATAAGAGGATTACATCATGATCGAAACTGTTACACCATATAATGTTCACATATTGACCGAACGATATGAAATAAAAATTGACTTAAAAGAAATGTATGGATGGTTTGAACACAATGATACTGGAACTGGTGGAGGATTGTGGTTTGTACTTACAGTTGATGGTGTTGAATTGATTGATTATGATGGTGTGGCGGTTTTGCCGAGAGAAGTGGTGATATCATTGCGTAAGATTAAGTTTATTGTTGGTGAAGATTTTTAATAGGATTTTGAAATGTCAAATGTAACTAATAAAGAAATTGCTGCCGTCTTCAAAGAAGCAAAAAAGTATATTGCCCGTAAAATCGGTGAAACTGTTTATGGTCAAGGCGAATGTCATACAAAAACGACATTTATTTGCGTTGCCATCAAAATGTGTGCAGAGTGTGGTCAATCAGCAGAGGCTATCAAAGTGGCCGAAAGGATCATCAAAACCCGTTTGGATGGATGCTTTACCCTTTCCGAATGGTTGGACACTAAGCTGGGTGAAAACCTCGAATTGAACTACTTTGACAAAGATATTTTCAGCAAATTGCAAGCCCATCGGATTGCATGGCTGGACAAACTGGCACAAGAATTTTCCAATAACCCTACAGACAAGTATGTTATTGGGCCTGTTGTTGACAAGACACCAGAACTGGCATACAATTGATACTTCATTAAACAAACAGGACTGAAAATGTCAAAGACTGAAAAAGCTGTTAAGTATATGGTTTCATTGATCGAATCAGGCTGGGAATATCCCGATGCAGAATGGAAAACCCTTGATCGGTTTCGTTCTGTCAGCCAACGTGAATTGATGGAAATGTATGATACAATGGATTTTGGGGCACTAGTATGAACTGCAAACCCGGCGATCTGGCAATTGTCACACGATCAACAGGCCCAAACTTGGGCAAAATTGTAAAGTGCATCCGTTTGCTGACTGCACAAGACCTCGAAGATCGTAATGTAATCGTAACTGAACGATACGGCGCAAAATGGTTGGTTGAGGGTGCAAATTTGTTTGGTCGTCGAGAGTGGGAAACTGAATTCACTGTTAAAATTGATTGGGCACCCGATGAATGTCTCAGGCCCATCCGTGGTCAATTGGGTGAAGACGAAATGGTGACCATTGTGAAAAACAAACAATTGGAACCAGCGTGACTTATGTCAAACTTCAGAAAGAAAAAGAGTAATGTTATGAAACCCCGTAATTTTGTTGCCAAAAATGCCATCAATTCCGGTGCGGGTAAACATAAGTGCAAAAAACTAGCACAAAAGAATGGTATTGTCAAGCACAAACATCGTTCAAATGGGGAATGATATGAACATTGAAACCGAACCAAAGCCAAAACGCAACCCAAATTGGCCTAATGTATGGCCCTTCCCACAAATTAACGGCGAAAAGTTCATACCAAAAGATGACGTTAAAGTCAAGAAGTTTAAACCTGTCATCGAAAAACCAATTTACGAACCAGCACCCTTTTAATAACCCTACAAATTAGTAGGGTATTGATTGACACCATTGTTCACTGTGCTATAATTGATTCATCGCAACAAGGAGTATATGATGGATGCACTGACAGAGAAACAACAAGCCCTGATTGTCAAAAATCTGGTGGCTGCTTGCAAAAACATTGAAAAGTTGAATGGAACTGGTTACAATTTCATTTGCATGGCCTCTGGCTTTATTGCCAACTACGATATCGGACAATTTAAGCGTGTGTATTCTGATGGTTCTTTGCGTTCGGAAATCCTTGAGAATCAACGGTTCAATCAATGGTCTAATTTCCGTCCCGGTGACCAAAATTATGACTACTACATGAGCAAAAAAGCCGTGTATAATGCAGTTGTTCGAGAAATTCAGTAAGTTTATTTTATTTTAGGAGTAAATCATGGGAACACGTCATCTTATCGCAGTACAATTGGACGGTGAATACAAAGTGGCACAATATGGTCAGTGGGATGGTTATCCTTCATGCACAGGCGTTGATGTTCTGGAATTCTTGCGCGGTGTCGATATTGCTGCATTCAAGGGCAAAGTAAGTAAATGCAAATTTGCGACAGACGATCAATTGGCCGAATTGGAAAAAACTGATTGGAAGAATGACTACCCACAATTAAGTCGTGATACTGGTTCTGATGTGCTGAAATTGATTATGGAAGAACCCGATGGCATTTTGTTGGCCAATAACATCGGTGTTGCCAAGGATTCTCTGTTTTGTGAATGGGCCTATGTGATCGATTTGGATACTGGTTTGCTTGAGGTATTCAAAGGGTTTAATACCCAACCAGTGGCAGAAGATGCGCGATTCAATGGTGCTCCTGATGGCGAGTATTATCCTGTTCGTTTGGAATGCGTATTCGATATCAAGAATTTGCCGCCCAAAGATGATTTTCTTGCTGCATTGAAAGAAGAAGACGAAGAGGTAGCATAAAATGCTTGACAAAGTATTCAATTATGTACTAGGATTGACAATGATCGCAGCGATTGTCGTCGTTTATTTGGATTTGTCTGTTTGGAGACCTACATGAATTTGGAATTGCAACAAAAATACGTGAAATTGCTGGAAGAGCAACATCCCAATAATGATTATGAATCGGCACACAGCAATGCCGATGGTTTGTTGTGTGATTTATTGCTTGAATTGGGTTATGATGAAGTTGTTGAAGCATGGGATGGTGTTGGGAAGTGGTACGCATAATGAACAAACGAATTAAACAATTGTATGTTGAGAATTGCGTAATGAAATTCGATCATCATGATGAGAATTTCTTGGATAACATTCAAGTACATTGGGAAACTTTTCAAGAGGGTTTTGAGGCTGCTGTTAAAGAATGTGGTAATTTCACCGACCCAATTACTCGTCATTTAATGTTTATCCATTTTGGAATCAAAAATGAGAACCAGATTTGAAGCAAGCATAGACAAACGTCAGGCACTTAAAGAAGATGAAGCAAATGGGTTGGTTGCTGATTCTAAGGCGGTTCGTTTGGCGATGCTGTGGCAAGTGCATATTGGAAAGATTATTTTGCAAGATGCACAGAAACAACTTAAAAAGATTCAAAATTCGGCAAAGAAAAACGGACTGAAAACTCGTAATCAATCATTTAATCAGGGGTAAAATATGAAAAAGAAAATTGCAGAAAAATGGGTTAAGGCATTGCGTTCTGGTGATTACAAACAAGGCAAAGATCGATTGCGCGACGAACAAAATAACTTCTGTTGCCTTGGTGTTTTGTGCAATCTTCACGCACAAGAACACCCCTATTTGGCGAAGTTGGAAAAATATCCATCATCATATTTGTCGGAAACGGTGGAATTGCCAGTAAAAGTTCAAGAATGGGCTGGAATGGACGATTCATTGGGATGCTTTTCATATCCAGTCCCTGGATATGAAGATGAGTATTCATTGGCAGAATTGAATGATGCTGGTATGGAATTCAAAAAACTTGCGAAATACATCGAAAAAAATTACAAGTACCTTTAAACTACAAACTTTCGTGATACAATAGCGTTTTAACTAAGGGTAGATGATGACTAGAGGCGTACCGAAACGTGGATACCGAATGACCAATCGTGTGAAAGCATTGATGGCTAATGGCGTACCGATTGAGCAAATCCTGAGCAATCCTACAATGACCACTTCCACCACAATGGATTTGGTTAAAACCTCGCCAGTTGCTGCCAGCTTGCCTTTCTTTACTCAACCATCAAACGAACCAGAATTCTCTATCAATGAGCGTTTTAGCTTTGTTGAAAAGCTGGTTGGTATGGTTGCCTCTGGCGTACAACAATCCGCTGTCATTACTGGCCGTGGTGGCCTTGGTAAGACCTATACTGTGTCCAAAGCATTGAGTGCCGGTGGTTATACCGACATTTCTGGTTGTGACACTATGGAAATCGACCCAGAATTCAATGCTTTCCGTGTTGTTAAGGGGTATAGTTCACCTCGCGGTCTTTATCGCACCTTGTATGAAAATAACAATGGTGTTATTGTGTTTGATGATTGCGATTCGGTGCTGGAAAATCCAGCCAGTTTGAATGTATTGAAGGCGGCATTAGATTCATACGACCAACGCATTGTGACATGGAATGTGGAAGCCAAGGGTGATGATTTGCCTACATCATTTGAGTTCACTGGTGGTATCATCTTCATTTCTAACAAAGCACAGAATGAAATTGATCAAGCAATTCGATCACGTTCTATGCTTGTTGATTTGACAATGACTCCAGATGAAATGATTGAACGTATGTGTTATATTGCATCACAGCCAGCATTCATGCCCGAGTTTGGGGATGACGAAAAAATGGATGCGTTGGAGTTTTTGTCCGAAAATCGTGATAAAATCAAGGATATGTCTCTGCGGTCTTTGATCACTGTGACTAAAATTCGTGCGGCCAATACTGATTGGCGCGATCTTGCAATTTATATGACTCAATAAGGGAAAACCATCATGACAAGTTTTGATTACATGGTACAATATCTGGCTAAAGACGCTGAAAGTATCGAAAGTTACAAAAATATGTTGTTGTCTAACAGCACCATGTCAGCTTCTCACCGAGTGAAAACCTCTAAGGAGTAAAATAATGAATGAAATTAGAGTAAATCTAAAGGAAATTGCTGCTATACTATTCCAGTTAGTGTGTTGTGCCGCTGCTTTCAAAGGAATTTTGGATGCCAACTACATGATGACTTGTGCTTTTAGTTTGTTTTTTGTTGCTTTTGATTTTTCTGGTGAATATGAAGGAGAAGATGATGTCCGTAGCTAATAATGGTAAAAAGCCCCTGCCTGCTTACATGGAAGAAGAAATGACCGAAGAATTTTTCGACGAGCAAGATATCGTCAATGAATTTCGATCCGAAGATATGTTTGGTGATGATCAATAACTGACATAAAAACCATGATTAAAAAACAACCCGAAGCCCTGCGCTTGGCTGATTATCTGCAAGGTAATTATTGGGCAAATAATCAAGCCTGTAACGCCGCCGAAGAACTACGCCGCCTATACGCTGTCAATCAAGAACTGCTGGGGGCGTTGCAATCAATGGTAGACCTTTATAGGCCGAAAGACTGTTACATAAAAAAAGGGGATGAAAAACTTTTAATTTGGTTTCCCGAATGGGTTAAAGCCCGAGCAGCAATAGAAAAAGCAACAGGAGAAACAGAATGAGCAAACGAATTAAAGAACTTGCTGAACAGGCCCGTCATTGGGCACATTTTGATGGATTAGCACGAAATCCAACTTCAAGTCCAGACATTTTGTTTGAACGAAAGTTCGCCGAGTTGATTATTCGGGAAGCCGCTGAGATTGCAACAAAAAATCAATATAAGGATTGCAATGCCGGATATTATGTATTACAAGAGTTTGGCATTGACTTTTGAGCATAAAAGATAGTATAATACCGACATAGACTAAGGAGCAAATACTATGACACGTAAGACAAAAGCAGAAAAACAAGCAGAACAAGAGGCAACAATGGCAGCATTCAAGGCACAGGAGGCCGCTGAATACGGGCCTCGCTTGATGAGGGCATTGGAAGAAGCCACTACGAAGAACGGCTACGATTTGACTGTTCATGATGGGCAATTCAAGTTGGTCGATTTCAATGCTAGTTATCTGGTCGATTACGGTAATGACTACCAGACTTATACCAGGAAGACCTACCTCTTTAATCCTTCCTACACTACAGAATCTTTTATGGAACTGGAAGACCTGGAATATCGTTTGCACCGCTTGGAAGAAGAACGTGTCGAATCCAATCGCTTGTATAATCTCAAGCAAGAAGCATTGTCGAAACTCACCGACGAGGAACGACAAGTCTTGGGGCTTTCTAAAACTTTTTGATTGGTAATAAATCAGTTTAAGGTTAAATAATGAAATTTGAATATGAAGTAAAAGTTGAAACTGGTGTGCTTCTTACTCTACATCCCGATTTTAAATCTGTAGAGGTACAACAAGCGTTTATGGATGATTTTTCTTCTTCCATATTCTCTGTTGATACGTTTGATGAACTTTTGCGCCATGTTGCCTCTCAGGTAGCAATTCATGGATGTGGATTCGTTGAAGGATTTGGACACGTCCGAGAATCTTGGGATTGTGATTTCACCAATCCCATTAGCGATTTTCAAAATGTTGCTTATGCTGAGTATGAAATTCTGGAATGTGATGTAGTAAAGGTTCTAAATGTCTAAACCACCAAATTGCTATGAATGTGTTTATCGCGGAGAAGTTCCTGGGTCTTGCCACAGCAGTTGCAGCAAAGGAATGGAATCCATATTTGGTAACGATACAATCAATGTAACAGGAAACGAACACGGAATTAAGAATGGTTGGTTTTACTTCCCATTTAATTTCGATCCTGTTTGGCTTGAATCCTGTGACGGATTTGAAGCAAGAAAGAAATAATAATACTTAATTAACTATAGAATTATTATATCATCCTTAACACCGAGAATTATAGCACACAAGTTTTGGTCTTGTCAAGTAGTTTATATGGTAATAATTAAAAGTGTTGTATTTTTACAACACTATTGATTTAATGATTCAATTCGTGTTATAATTGTTTATTAAAGATGAAAGGTTTGTGATGAGTTTGAATAAGAACGCCAAAGAATTTGTTGTTGCGTGTGAGACCATTTATGGTAAAGGTGCAACTATTGATCGAACACAGATTGACCATGTGGTTGCTGTGGCTGGTTGCAGCTATCCATACTGGTTGGTTTCAAAAAGCGAATACCGCCGCGACCGTGGCACCTATGCTGTGCCTAGCGTAGAAGGTGATATGGACACACAGACAACCGAGGTAGCGAATCAAATTCAAAATATCGCCTTGGCTACCGCACCATCACAAACTGTATCTGTATTGCGCCAACCCAAATTGTTGGACGAATCCGATCCCGCTATTCCGACCAAGTATCCAGATTATGTACCATTCGGGTTCTACAAGGATTTGCTGAACATTGTTAAGACCAATATGTTCTATCCTGTATTCATTACTGGTCACTCTGGCAACGGTAAGACACTCATGGTTGAACAAATTTGTGCAGAATTGAAGCGTGAATGTATTCGCGTGAATATTTCCATTGAAACAGACGAATCAGACCTGCTAGGAGGCCCTACGCTCGTCGATGGCAATGTGGTCAATAGAGACGGCCCGGTTCTGCTTGCAATGAAGCGTGGGGCTATTCTATTGATTGATGAGGTAGACCGTGGCTCTAATAAGTTGATGTGTCTCCAAGGCATTTTGGAAGGTAAACCATATTACAATAAAAAGTCTGGTGAGATGGTTGAACCTAAAAATGGATTCAACATTATTGCAACAGCAAATACCAAAGGTAATGGTTCTGATGAAGGCAAATATCTTGCACAGATTCTGGATTCGGCATTCTTGGAACGGTTTCCTATTACGGTAGAACAGGATTATCCTGATGCTAAGACAGAAACCAAGATTCTAAAACCATTGGTCAAAGATGATAACTTTGTTAAGTGTTTGGTTACATGGGCTGAAATCGTTCGTAAATCGTTCAAGGATGATGCTATCGACGAAATCATTTCCACTCGTCGATTGGTTCACATTGCCAAGGCATTTCATATCTTTGGTGATAGGATGAAGGCTATTCAATTGTGTATCAATCGTTTTGATGAGGATACCAAGACAGCTTTTGCAGACCTTTATCAAAAGGTCGATGAAAAGGTAAATCCTCCAGCCCCGGTTGAAAAGATTAAACCTACCGAAGATATTGGTGAAGAAACGCCACTGTAAACATATGAAACTTGCAAAATCTGAACAAACTTTGCCAGAAAAGGTTGCATTCTTGATGAAATCCGGTTATACTGATCCCGAATTGATCAAGAATGCGTTCAAAGATACACCACATGAACGAGTTATGTACAGATTGCCAGCCTTGATTAACACTATCAAGAATGCGGGTGGTATTGTCAAGGTGCGTAAACAAGGTCGAAAAGTGATTGCATACGAACTATTGAATGGTCATAAGTTTAATGATATTGGGCGGTATACCAAGGAATAATATGAAAAAACGAAAAATTTTAGATGTGATCGCTAGAGACTGTATTCAAATTGATGATATATTTGATGGACATACTCCGCACGATATTATTGATCACATGGAAGATATTAAACAACAATTTAAAGATCGCCATGTTTACTTTAGTGTCGCACACGATATTTACGATGGCGATATGTATTTGGAACTGCGTGAATGTCGAGAAGAAAATGACCAAGAATATGAACAACGGTTAGCAACAGAACAGAAAATCAAAGAAAAAAAGAAAAAGAAAAAGATTGATGATGAGTCACGAGAACTTGCCGAATATGAACGATTGAAAAAGAAATTCGAAGATCGGTCTGGGGTTGAAAAATGAAACAACCTAAAATTGCAAAATCGATTCAAAAATTGATTACCCAAACGCACAATTCATTTACTTATAATTGCTTGTGCGAAGATACGAAGTATGATAGCAGGCATTATATGAACATATTTGCGATTGAATTGATTTCTGCGTGTTGTGATATGATGGCTGAATTGGAACAGACACATTCAACCGAAGATACAATCGAAGAAATTAAGAAACATTTCGGAGTTGAATGATGAACGAACGAATTAAACAACTTGCTGAACGGGCCACTGTATACAGAGAAGGGCTTGTTGACGGAAAATATGACATTGAGTTCTTTGACAAAGAAAAATTTGCTGAGTTGATTATTAAAGAATGTGGACAAGTAGCTTGGAGGCATACTCCAGACTTTGAAGAATTAGATTATAGTCACTTGATTAAAGATAAGATTTTAGAACATTTTGGAGTTGAAGAATGAACGAACGAATTAAAAACCTTGTATATGAAGCCGAAGAATATGCTTTGGACAAGGCAAACGAACATGACGGGGACGAAGATTATGAATACACTTTTGAAGATGACTTTCAAGAAAAGTTCGCCGAGTTGATTGTTCGGGAATGTGCTGATATTGCCAAGCATCATGTAATGAATATATCAACTTATGCTGATGCTGAATTTGTTAACGAACAGATTAAAGAACATTTTGGAGTTGAAGAATGAATGAACTAATTGAAAAGTATTCCAAACAATGTTCGATTAAAACATATAATGCGTTTGGTTACTTAATTGAATTTGGTTTTAATGAACAAAAATTCGCCGAATTAATGGTTCAGCAATTCAAAAACATTGTTAAGGATGTTTACTTGAAGTCAAAACCAGAACATCGTTCCTGCTTACTTGAATTGGATGCAGTTTTAGATGAAACTTTCGGAGTTTAACAATGAACGAAAAATTTAATGATGAACTGTATTCTTCTGGTTTGTTATCTCAAGGTTGTTGGGACAAACTAGATGTGTATGATCAAAATGCGATTGAAACTTTCGGAACTTTGTTGGTGGAAAAATGTATCAAAGCGGTACTAGATACAGTGCCGCAACATTGCTATACCACCTTTGATTTGTCGTATAGCAACAGTATTAAAGCGGATTGTATTGACAAGATCAAGGAAAGTGTGTTATCATAAGCACACTTTGAAAGGATATCGATGCACCCACACGACAAAGCAAACTTAAAATTCTTGATGACTCGAACACCGGAACAAATGATGAACTGGATGGCAAGGGCTTCGGAAGATGATATTGCATATGCCACACAGTTGATTGAAGCCTATCGAAGAGAATTGGCTTTATCCGAGTATGCGGAATATTCTGTAGAGCAGGTCAATTCGGAAACAGCCACCGATAAAAAGTTTCCACAAGCGCGTAAAGTTCTTGAAAAATTTACATTGAAGGGGTTGCGATGAACAAACAAATCCGAAAACTTGCTGAACAGGCCACTTCAACTCTCTCAGTGAACCATGAAGGTTACAGGGGTAGTAAAGGCTACACAGAACAAGTAAAATATTTCGACAAAGAAAAGTTCGCCGAGTTGATTGTCAAGGAATGTGGTGAACTGGTAAAAGCAAGACTAAATCATATTCCCGACGATCAATACGATTGGGTTGGTTATAATTACGGAGAAACTGCCGTTGTATATGGCCTATTAGACACATTCCAAGAACACTTTGGGGTTGACTGCGACCCGAAGAATTCTAAATTCGGAATTGCAAAATGAACGAACGAATTCAAGAACTTCGTAGTCAGGCAGAAGGATCTGCGTTGCAAATTCCTGCGTCATTAAAGCCACACGAGTTTAATGAAATTTTTGACGAAATCTTCGCCGAGTTGATTGTTAGGGAATGTGCCGAAGTTTGTAAACGGCAACAATACTATGATGCCGATGATGAACATAAGCGTGGAGTAAATTCTGGTTCGTATACTTGTATGAACGCAATCAAAAAACATTTTGGAGTTGAATGATGACAAGACGAATGAAAGAACCCTTTCACACACTGATATGGAAAGCCAGTATCGGATATAATGATAGCTGGAGTCAAGTTGATCCAGAAGTATTGGAAAAGTTCGCCGAGTTGATTGTCAAGGAATGTGCTAAGATTGTAGAGGACAGCACATGGAACCTTCCGCATGGATATAAGGCAGTGGATCAGGCTAACTTGGTTAAGAAACATTTCGGAGTTGAAGAATGAGATTAAAAATTAGTCCAGGCTGGTGGATAGTATACTGTGGCATCATTAATGTTTGTGTCGGTGCATTCAATACTTACTATCAATGGTTCCCAATGGAACGTCAATCAGAAGTATTTTGTATCGTCTTATCATTACCGTTATGGATTCCCCCTATCGGAAAGTGGGTCGGTGTAAGATCGTTTTGGAGTTAAGTAACGAAAATGATACGAGTCATTCCCAGATATGAAGATCACTTGTGGTATCCCATACTGATTAAAGCAGGTGGTGGACACATCATTCGTGAAATGCAGGGGCGAAGCGTAAATGAGTGGAACGATATGGTAAGAAAGCAATGGGAACAGGATGGAGAATATGAACGAACGAATTAAACAAATCATTGATATCTGTGGATTATATTTGCCACCAGATAATCCCGAAGTGCTTGAAAAAGAACTAGAGTTTTTTGCAGAGTCGATTGTCAAAAAATGCGCCGAAATTGCCAAGAATGAACAAGCATTTAATGCTCGATACACAGATGAAAAAATGCATCTACAGGTTAAAATTGACCAATGTATCCTAATAGAATTCGGTCTATAACATTTCGGAGTTGAAGAATGAATACAATGGATGAAACCAACAGAGCAATGCTCAACACAATGTTACATCGTGGTGTTGTTACTGTTATTTTTCTAAAAAAAGATGGCTCTGAACGTGTTATGAATTGTACACTTAGTAAGCAACATTTGCCAGCGTACAACCCATCTTCTTCAAATACCGCTTGCTCTCCTAGTAAGCCACATGAACCAAATGTAGAATCATTGCGTGTGTATGATATCGATGAGGAAGATTGGCGTTCATTCCGCTATGATTCAGTTAAACAAATGTCTCTAATTTTAGGATAAAAAATGAAAAAACCTGTTGACATGATCCCAATTCTGATGTACAATCTTATTTTGATTGTCGGAACCGCCTATCTGGTCTTTTACAAGGATGTATCTGGTTGGCTATTCCTATTAACTTTGTGTTTCATGTGGTCTTGAAAGGAATTTATATGAAAAAGTTGACAGTATTCTTGGTAGGATTGATGCTTTGCTTCAGTGTATTTGCCAAACCCGGTAGTTTTTCTTCAGGTTCTCGCGGTGGTTCTAGTTCGCATAGTCGAGGTAGTTTTTCTTCAGCACCAGCATCACGGCCATCACCATCAATTGCTCCTTCACGGACGGTAACTACTACCACAACCACACGCAGCTACTCTTCTCATGTGCGTACTGGTGGAATGTATGGTGGCTATGGTTATGGATATCATTATAACAATGGTCTATTGACAGGCATGATCATTGGTGGTATGATGCACCCATATGGAACTATGATGTATATGGGGCCTGGGATGTATTACAACAATGCTTTTCTTTATCCTAATGGTCAGGTGGTAAACTCACAAGGAATTGTTGTTGGTATGTATGTTAATGGAATGTTTACTCCGGTGAATAATGGCACAATGGTTGCTCAACCGGTTCCTGCTGATGCATATGAACAAAATCAAGCACAAATGCAGCCACAAGCACAGCAACAAGCACCCACACCAGTGATTATTCAAAATAATTCAAACGATTATAAGGAAATTATTACGATGTGTGTTTTAATTTTTGCTATTTTAATTGTTCTTTTTATTTTTGTGAGTGCAGTATGATTCTTCTATTTTCAATTTTTATATTTTTGCTTTTTATTTTGGTATTGGTAAGGAGAGATGGCGTGATTTACGACGAATTTGATGAATATGAAGAAGTTACATCTACCAAAACTACTACAGTCCAAGAATGTGATGATGAGGATGATTTTAAAGTGATCGGAAAGATCAAACGTAATCCAGAGGGAAAACAATACTTTGTTATTGATCCTGTCGATGCTGAAAAGATTTGGGTCAATAAATCAGATGATTTGTACCGCGATGCTTCTGGTGATGTTTGGAAAATGTACGATTAATGTGATATAAATACGGATATGGGAGATATCCTATGTAAATAGAGAAGCCGACATTGTGGGATTGAGATATTAATTACCTTTCTTGTAATTACTCGTTTTCAGCCGTAAAACATAAATAAATGTATGAAAACATTTAAACCAACTTATCTTTACGTTAAAACCCACAATGTCACAGGGTTAAAATACTTCGGCAAAACAACCTCAAATCGTAAGCGATATCGTGGTTCTGGTCATTATTGGATTCGTCATATAAACAAACACGGATATGATGTTACTACTGAAATAGTAGGATATTTCACGGAACAAGATAAATGTGTAAAATTCGCCACTGAATTTTCAATATCAAACAACATCGTTGAATCAAAAGAATGGGCTAATGAGAGGATAGAAAATGGATTAGATGGCGGCGATACTACATCCAGCAAATCAAAAGAAGACAAATACATTATTGCCAACAAACGAAAAGAAACAATTTCACGAAAGTCATCAGAAGAACTCGCTGAAATAAACAGAAAAAATAGCGATGGTGTGAAACAATATATCAAAGAAAATCCAAAAATTAGACAAGCCGCCACAGAAAAAATAGTAGAATCTAGAAGAAACAACGGCAAACCGTGGCATAGTGAAGAAACTAGAAAAAACATAGGCAAAAATAGTAAATCCGGAACAGACGAAGTTCGACAACAAATATCCAAAACACTTACTGGTAGAAAAAATCCAGAACACAGTAAAAGAATGTCCCAGAAAACTGGACTATTAAATAAAAATACAAGAGTATTTGAAGTAATCAATCCTAATGGTGAATCATTAATGATCATAGGGTGTGAAGCATTAGCAATTTTCTGTAAAGACAACAAGTTGGCATATGAGCAGTTTACTAGACACGTAAACGCCGGAAAAATTGAGAAGATTTTGGCTAAAAGACCTAGACCGGAAATGCGAAATTGTTTGGATTATGAGATAAAAGAAATTGGTAAAAAAAAAAACACTTGACATTAATCTGAAATGATGTTATAATAGACATAAATAAACAAACACTAAAGATAGACTTTAGTGTATCAACATTTTACTTAGGATTTAAGTATGACTAAAAAATACGACACGCTTGTTTTTATTCTCCGTGGACAACCATTCCACAATGCACACTTGGAAATAGTTCATCGAGCCACCGCACTCTGTGATAATCTAATTATCGTTGTAGGTTCAGCAAACCAACCCCGTACATACAAAAACCCTTTCACTTTCGATGATCGCCGCCAAATGATTTGGGAAGCAACTCGTGGTTTGAGTTTGAACATCCACATCGACTCCAATATTGACACGATTTATAACGATCAAGCATGGGCGGCTAGAGTTCAACATATTGTTTCGAAATACAATATCGACGGCGGCAAAGTTGGTATTATTGGTCACAAGAAAGACGAATCTTCATTTTATCTCGCAATGTTTCCGCAGTGGCATCTTGAAGAAGTTCCGTTGTTCGAACCTCTTGACGCTACTAATATCCGCGACCTATATTTCCGACGCAACGCTAATATGAACTTTATTAAGTCTGTGGTTCCTCCTACCACGTTCCAATGGCTTACTTTGTTTAAAGAATCTTCGGAATATCAACAACTCATTAATGAACGTGAACACATTGAGGCATATAAGAAACAGTATGCATCGTTGCCATATCCACCTATCTTTGTTACTTCCGATGCGATTGTTGTTCAGTCGGGCCATGTACTAATGATTAAGCGCCGTTCAGAGCCAGGAAAAGGCTTGATGGCTCTTCCGGGTGGATTTGTGAATGCAAACACCGACAATAGCGTACAGGATGCGGCCATCCGTGAGCTAAAAGAAGAAACTGGTATCAAGGTACCAGTTCCGGCATTAATCGGTAATATCAGGGCAACCAAGGTATTTGATGCGATCAATCGTTCCGCTCGTGGTCGTACTATTACTCATGCGTTCCATATCCAACTTCCTGATGGCCCACTGCCAAAAGTAAAAGGTTCTGATGATGCCGAAAAGGCAGTTTGGATTCCTATTGGTGAATTGAATTCTTCGGAGATTTTCGAAGATCATTTTGAAATTATTTCTTATTTTTTGGGTATTTAAATGATTAAAGTCGATGGAAATTTATTTGATCTGGCCGAGAATGGCGAATTTGATGTTGTCATTCATGGTTGTAATTGTTTTAATACAATGGGTGGTGGTATTGCACGAGAAGTCCGTGAACGATATCCAGAAGCATTTGCTGCTGATGCCAAAACTATGTACGGCGATTACAATAAACTTGGAAATTATACCGAATGTACTGCCGGTGAAAAAACTCGCTTTACTATTCTAAACTGCTATACTCAATATAGCACGAGTCGTGGTTATGATGTATTCGAATATCTTGCATTTGAGATGGTATTGAAGAAGATTATTCATCATTATGGCCATCTTCGTATCGGAATGCCATACATTGGTATGGGTCTTGCCGGTGGTGATCCTCAAAGAGTTCTTGCTATTATGGCTGGATTTGCTATAATGGTGGAACAAAAGGGTGGAAGTGTGACGTTAGTTCGTTTCGCTTAACAAAAAGTCCTAGCGATAGACGCAAGGCAATTTAACTTTAAAGGAGCTTTAAAAATGAAATTCGCAAACTCAATCTTACTTAACACAGATTCGTATAAAGTCGGAATGGACAAAATGTATCCTCCCGGTACTCAATATGTTTATTCTTATATCGAATCTCGTGGTGATCAATACGATGAAACCCTGTTTTTTGGTCTCCAGGCATTCATGAAAGAATACTTGACCAAACCTATTACTCAGGAAGAAATTGATTACGCAGCCGAAGTCTGGGCGGCTCATGGTGAACCATTTAATCGTGAAGGATGGGAATACATCCTGAAAGAACATAATGGTTATTTGCCAATCGAAATTCGTGCGGTGGAAGAAGGATTGGTCATTCCTTGCAAGAATGTATTGGCTACCATTCAAAACACGGATAAAATGGTTCCTTGGCTGACCACTTGGATTGAAACTTCGTTGCTTCGTGCAATTTGGTATCCTACCACAGTGGCTACTCAATCATGGAACATCAAACAAATCATTAAACAATATTTGGAGAAATCTGGTGACCCCACTACTATCGGTTTTAAATTACACGACTTTGGCGCTCGCGGTGTTAGTAGCCTTGAAAGTGCAGGAATCGGCGGCGCGAGCCACTTGGTCAACTTCATGGGGACGGACACTATTACTGGTGTTCTGTTTGCTCGTGAGTATTACAACGCTGACATCGCTGGGTTTTCAATTCCCGCTTCTGAACATAGCGTAATTACAAGCTGGGGTCGTTCCGGCGAAGCCGATGCATATGCTAATATGATTGACCAATTTGGCAAACCCGGAACTATCTTTGCTTGTGTTTCTGATAGTTATGATATCTATGAAGCCTGTCGCATGTGGAGTACCGGCACATTGAAACATAAGGTTATCGATTCTGGTGCAACTGTTGTGATTCGTCCAGACTCAGGTGATCCAATCGAAGTGTTGCCAAAGATGATTCAGATTCTTTCCGAAGGCTTTGGTTATACCAAGAACGACAAGGGATATAAAGTATTGAACAATGTGCGTATTATTTGGGGTGATGGCATCAATCAACTGTCTATCCAATCTATTCTGCGTACAATGGTTGATATGTTTGGTTGGAGTGCTGACAATTTTGCATTTGGTATGGGTGGTGCATTGCTTCAAATCGTGAACCGCGATACCTATAAATTTGCTTTGAAGTGCTCTGCTATGTGCCGTCGTGTTGATACTGGTTTGCTTGGTAAAGAAGAATGGATCGATGTTTACAAAGATCCAATTACGGATAGTGGTAAAAAATCTAAGAAGGGTTTGGTTACCTTGATGAAGAATTCCGATGGCAAATATTACTCTGGTGTTGCCGATTGGACTAAGAGTGAACTTGATCTGGTGTTCCAAAACGGTGTTGTAATTAAGACACTAACCTTCGATCAGATTCGCCAAAATTCTGAAAAGTAACTTGACAGGCCCTTCGGGGTCTGTTATACTTTGGGCTTGATTGGAGATATATTATGATTAAATTTGGAAGCATCGAACAATTTAAAAACACTATTAAAGCTGTACGTGACCACTGTGTCAAGTACGGGAAATCATTGCCTACTTTGGAATTCATTGGGACTGTAAAGATTCACGGAACTAATGCTTCCGTTGTGTTCAGTCACGAAGGGGTTATCGAGGCATTTCAGTCTCGTGAACGTGTATTGTCTATCACTTCGGATAATGCTGGTTTTTGTATGTGGGGAGAACGCAACAAAGATCAATTGAGTCCTCTTTTTCAAGCATTTAAAACCAAACATACACTGAATCCAGACCAAAAATTGGTGGTATTTGGTGAATGGTGTGGTCCTGGTGTACAAAAAGGCGTTGCTGTCTCACAGATTCCCGAGAAAATGTTTGTTGTATTCAACATTACAATCGCTGATCCAGATGGTAATAAAACCGAATTACCGCCCGCCGAAATTCAAGAAATCTGTAAGAGTTCTACTGCTGTTCGTTCGGTATATGAATTCGAAACATACAAAATTGATATCGACTTCAATGCACCACAATTGGCACAAAATAAACTGGTAGATCTTACTTTAGCCGTTGAGGAAGAATGTCCTGTTGGTAAACATTTCGGTGTTACCGGCGTTGGTGAAGGAATTGTTTGGTGGAATCCAGAATTGAACCTATCTTTCAAGGTTAAGGGTGAAAAACATTCAGTTTATAAAGTTCGTACTATCAAAGAAATTGCGGCTGTTGATATCGAACGCATGGCTTCTGCCAAGCAATTTGTCGAAACTGTTATTACCGAAAATCGATTGAATCAAGGTATCGCCAAATTGGGCGAAATGGGTCTTGATGTTGATATCAAAAACACCGGTACATTTATGAAATGGGTTGTTTCTGATGGTATCAAGGAAGAGTATGATGTGATTGTCGCATCTAACTTTGATATGAAAGAAATCGGTAAAATGGCTTCCGATGTTGCCAAAAAGTTTTGGTTTGAAAAATTGGGACAGGTATGAACGAACGAATTAAACAACTTGCAATGAAGGTTGGCATGACCGACGACAAGTTTGGTATGTTCTTTGCCAAAAACAATCACAATGAAGATGGTGTGGATTTGGAATTATTCGCCGAGTTGATTGTGCAGGAATGTATTGACTTACTTCCTGATGCTTGCCAATCCAATAATGGTTGTCATGCATCTTGGGTAATTAAAGAACATTTTGGAGTTGAAGAATGAAAAAAGCACACAAACATGCAGAAATTTTAATCAAGTGGATCAATGGTGCTGATATTCAAGTTCAGAGTCCCACTACGGATGAATGGATGGATGTACCCAATGTGAACCAGTTGGGTGAAGGTGACAATTATCTCAAACCCAATCCCCTGCACCCCGATTACGACTACAATCAAAATTGGAGAGTGAAATGAACGAACGAATTCGAGAACTTGCCGAACAATCCAATGTCAAACCGTCATATTCTGCGGTATACAATCCACGGTATATCTTTGAAGAGGAAGAATTAGAAAAGTTTGCCGAGTTGATTATTGAAGAAATGTATTGCTTTATGGTTGATGCTACATCGAACGATGAACCCTGGCCAAGTTTTGATGAGATTTTAGAACATTTTGGAGTTGAATGATGATAGTATCTAATCTAAGATATGAAACTGACCCAACAACATTCGAACAAAATGCCATTGTTGATGTAAAAATAGCTAGAATGACATTATACGAAATGAATCTTCTCGGAGAAGATATACGGAATGACATATTGATGACTCTCGGTCAAGAATTCTTTGAACAAGTACAAGAACTACAAATACAAAGGATAAAGAATGAAAGTAAGTGAACTTAAACAAATCTTGGAACACACCCGTGATGATAGTGAGGTTATGATTGCTATTAAACTGCCCTATTCCACAGTGGGTGCCATTCCAATGGTTGCCGTTAAAAGTGCTATGAATGGCTTTGATTGGGAGAATGGAAAGTTTATTCTACACCCCGAAGAAAAACTAACCAACTTTGATGAAGATTTTGCCAAGAAAATGAAAGACATGCAAGACAAATGGGGTTGGTCTGAGTATGAGAATCGTGGGCTCAAGGCAGAAATTAAGAAATTAAAGAAACTGTTGAAGGTCGAAGATTAATCGATAAAAACTGTTGCATAAAAACAACAAACAAACACAATAATAAATTTTTAGGAAACTAAAAAAATGAACGAGCGAATTAAAATTCTACTAGAATCGTGTATTAATAAAGAAATGACCGACAAGCCTTGGCCATTAGTTGACAATGAAAAGTTCGCCGAGTTGATTGTCTATGAATGTATTAATGCTGTGATTGATGGTACCAAAGAAGGTGACAATTATGCTATGCGAATTGAACAGCATTTTGATAATGGACAAGGCGGTATACTACATTTTGGAATTGAATGATGAAAGGCCCCGCCGAACTTAAACGGTTTATAGCCAAGAATAAAGAATCGTTAAAAGGCATTCGTTGGGACTCTTTGTATGTACTGAAACTACAGACCACCTGCAAGAAGTGGTTCAAACGGAACAAAAAGATTGATAAAACGGAATGGGATTGAAAAAAGTGGTTGACATCCGGTTCCGTTTTGATATAATTAACACATTAGGAGAATAAAATGAAAATTGCACTGTGCTCAGATTTGCATCTGGAATTCGCACCAATTGAACTAAACAACACCGAAGATGCTGATGTATTGGTTCTTTCTGGTGATATTTGTATAGCCAAAGACCTTGGTTATACTGATAATGACCGTTCAATTCAGTTCATGAAATTCTTTGAACATTGTTCGGAGCAATTCAAAAATGTAATCTATATCATGGGCAACCATGAACATTATCATGGTGATTTTACCAAGTCACATGATCAATTGGTTACTGCATTGGCCCACCTTCCCAACATTCATGTATTGGAAAAACAACATGTGACAATTGGCGATGTAACATTCATTGGAGGAACACTTTGGACAGATATGAACAAAGAAGACCCATTGACAATGCATGGAATTGCTGGTATGATGAATGACTTCCGTATCATTGCCAATGGTAAAAAAGTGGTATACTTCCGTGATTCTGATGGCAATACACATGAACGTATTGGTAAATTAACGCCGGAAGATGTTGTGATTGAACATAAACAGATGTTAGAATACATCCACAGCGTTGTGGACGGAAAACTTGACCAGAAGTTTGTGGTTGTTGGACACCATGCACCATCTAAGATGTCAACCAAACCACGATATCAAGGTGATGAAATTATGAATGGTGGTTATAGTTCTGATTTGTCGGAATTTATTCTGGATCGTCCACAAATCAAGGTGTGGACTCATGGACATACTCATGACACATTTGATTATATGGTAGGTTCTACCAGGATTGTTTGCAATCCCCGTGGTTATGATGGCCACGAAGACCGTGCTGATCATTTTAAATTACAATATATCGAGATTGTCTGATGTTTGAATGGTTGGGATCATTATTCTCTAAATGCCAACACCATTGGACAATTATTAAAACTGTTAAAATTTTCGAATCTGCTGGCGACAAACTGCCAATTGGTGTACAGATTATTCTTCTTTGTGATAAATGTGGCGATATAAAAACTAAGAGAGTTGCATAACATGGTAATTGAAAAAGCGAAACCATCTCGTGAAGAAGTCCTAGAAATGGGACGACTTCAAACAGAGCAAGAAATTGCCGAATGGAAACAATTTTATGATGAAACTATCGTTAAAGATATGTTTGATGAGGATGGATATCCAACCGATGATGCTTTGTTTTTAGTGGAAAAATGGCATTGGTCGGAGGAAAAAGGCTGGTTCGATTTTATCAAATCAATTTGGCACATGGTTTCATATTCATGGAACGAAGGTTATGAACCAAATGATTGGAAAAACGGCGAACTGAGTTATAGGTATTACATTTCCACTATTGGATGGTCGGGCAACGAGGCAATCATTCGTGCAATGGAAAAAAATGACATGTTGTGGGCTTTTACTTGGGTACAATTACGCCGTGGTGGACATTACATTTTTGAATTAAGGAGTTGATATGAAAATTGATATGGAAAAATTTGCTAGGTTTCTTGTTGTTACTTTTGTGCCCGCCGCACTTTTGTTGGTAAATGCATTTTTCTTTGAATGGCTTTGGAATACAAACGTGCCTGGAATTTTTGGTCTCAAAGAAATTACATTTGTTAATGCGGTTGGATTTTTTGTTATGTTTAATCTTGTAAAAAATCAACCACAAATTGGCTTTTTGGGGGAATAATGAAAATCTATTTTTCAGGTTATCGCAATCATTGGGTAAGTCCTTATGATATCCTAAAAACTATTTGTTTCTGGGAGAAAAATGATGATGTATTCTATGATCTTGAAGGCAAAGGCACTAAGTATACCAAATTGGTGAATTTCCTAACACCCATTTGTCAATTATGGTCTGACTTCTTGGACATTGTACATCCTAGAATCAAGTATGTTAAGATTGACAAATACGACACATACTCGATGGACAGCACACTGGTACCAATTATTTTGCCCATGCTGAAACAATTGAGAGACACCAAACATGGTTCACCAATGATTGATATGGAAGATGTTCCGGTAGAATTGAGAACAACCAGTTACGAAGAATATGATTCACAGAAATGTTTTGACTTCTATTATGAAGTCGATGAAAATGTTGATTATAAAGGTATTCATGACCGTTGGACTTGGGTATTGAACGAAGAAATCTTCGCATTTGAGCGCCTTGCCGATGATTCATGGAGAGAAAATTTCCAAACTGGTAAAATCGATTTGATAACAGAACCTTGTGCATGGGATGAAAATGGAAAAGCAACCATGTATCAGTCACGCCGTGGTCCAAATTACACGTTTGAATGTGATTATGATGGAATGAGAGTTGTCGAGGATCGTATCCAGAATGGCCTAAGACTTTTTGGAAAATATTTCAATTGCCATTGGGATTGATGTGAAAAAATAGTTGACAATAGTCTATAGTCAGGTATAATACAATTTTAATTAGGAACTTTTATGTTTAAAGAAATCTCAGCATTGGTTGGTGTTATTGTAGGTGCTATCGCACTGGTGTTTGGTCTTAGTTTTCTAGGCTACAAAAGCTATGAATTCTTTGCACCAAAGTATCGTCAAGTAGATAATCAAGTGTTCAAAGAAAGTGAACAGTACAATACTGGTATGAAAATTGATTTTGATAATTTGATGTTACAATATCAAACAACAACAGATGAAGCACAAAAGTCTTCTATCAAAGCAATTATTATCCATAGATTTGCTGCTTATGATACTGATAAACTCAATTCAGATCAGCGTCAGTTTTATTATCAGTTGAAACGTCAATAAATTTACAATTGGAAAAGTGCCAACGTTTCATCATTGGACCTTTTCCCTCTTTTCCGCAATGTGGACATATGTGTTGTTCTATAATATGACAAGGTTCTTTATTTTTTATCTTTTTAGAAAGTGGATTTGAATTACCAAGAAAGTTATGAGTTCCATTTTTGACACGAGACCTTGCTAATTGTGAGGATTGTTCACTTGAAAAATTATGAGTTCCACTTTCAATTTTCTTCTTTTCTCTGTTTGAATGGAATTCAAAATCAAGAAAATTATGAGTTCCGTTCTTTAAACGTTTTTGTTGTGCTTTACTGGAACATTCAGACAATTCAATAGGAGTTAATTGCATTCGAATGGCCATAGCCATACATTCAGCCCAATCACGTTGAAGATAATGAATTGCATAATGTTTTTTAATTGAAACACACATCAAATTCTCGATATTGTTGTTAGATCGGTTACCGTCTATGTGATGTATCTCATAACTTCTTCCATCTTCATCTTTTGGTATTGCGCCAAAATGTTGTTCGTAAATCCTGCGATAAATACTCATGCTGATACTCCCTAAAAGTGTTAGAGTCCATGCGTATTACCAGTACGGCGATGGACATTTTTGTTGTTTAATCGCAACAAGTGTTGACAAATAAAAAAAATCTGTTATAATCATATTTATACAATGTAGGAGTTGAAGAATGAAAGATATTTTAATGACAATTCTTCCCGAATGGGCGGGTAAAGTCACTTACTTTGCTCTTGGTTTTATGGTTTGTTTTACTCTCTTTGTTAAAGGTATTTTATGAAAAAACTTCTTTTGGTGTTGCCCTTTGTATTTGCTCTTACTGCTTGCGATGAGAATCTATCTTCAACACAAATTGAGCGTAAAAAGCAAGAAGAATTGAGCCTTCAAGCAGTTCAACAAGTCGGTATGCCATCTATTGTTAACTTTGCTGAAAAGCGAATGATGAAAGATATCTTGGAGTTGCGTGATAAGAACGTAGCAACTACAACTTATTTGGTTGGTATGAACAATCAACTTACTAAGGTATGTGATTCAATTGGCTATGGCTTGCCTTACGCAACACAGTACACTAATCCACAGCGTGTATATAGCGATCCTCATGGTTATGGTACATTGCCCCAAGCTGATCCAAATGGATTGTATAGCCCTGCAAGTGCCGATGGTACTTGGGTACTATGTGTCGATCACAAAGATGGTAAGGCTAAACCTGTATACATCGAACCGCGAGTAATTGTCAGCCCTATTACTTTACAATAACATGGACGAACGAATCAAAGAACTCTCCAATCAAGCATACTCATATGCCTCTGAACAAACTGGCGAATTTACTCCAGAGTTTATGGGTTTCTATGACGAAAAGTTCTCTGAGTTGATTGTCCGGGAATGTGTGGATACCTGTTTAAAAATGGCGTATTCTAATCCTGGACCACATCATTATGCGGTAATGATCAAAGAACATTTTGGAGTCGAATGATGGAATCAGAATTCCCATTTGGACACGAATATTGGTTTCATCAATATTGTAGACATTATTCGGTATATATGTCAGAAGCAGTTAGAGAACATCGTAATTTTAGTTTGTTAAAAGGTTAAACTATGAACGAGCGAATTAGAGAACTTAAAAACCAGGCTGCTGAATACGCAAACGAAGTATTTGAATATCACGGCAAAGACTATCGAGAAATTGTGATGGAAAAGTTCTCTGAGTTGATTGTCAAGGAATGTGCTGAATTGGCTACGAAAGAATATAACAATCGTGGTGCAATTCACGGTAATGATTTGTTAGAACATTTCGGAGTTGAATGATTATGTGTGGTTTAGTAGTATTTTTTATTGCACTAATGCTCTGGCTAATCGCGGCCTATGGAATATATCGGTGCGATGAGGAAGAAAAACAAAACAACGAAAGAAAATAGAATGAAATCAAAATCTTTCGAATTTTATGACTGGAAAGAAGATTTCGAACCGGAACTTCTTAAAAGTATGAATGAAATTTTGGTATCGGAAGGTATCGATCCACTATCACAAATTTATGGTGGAACATTCAAAGATGGTAAATGGGTTAGTTGTGTTAATAGCAATGATTATCGGAACTATTGGCACATTTACATTGAATTGTGGGGAGAGAATTTGAACAATGATCAATATCAAACCACCTATTTTCCACACCCAGATGATATTGAAGAGTGGGGCAAACTGACACTTATGGCAATTGATAGTGCAGTTAGCCGAACATATGAACACAGTGATCCAACATGGCCTCGCCATTTAATTTATGCGGTTCGCAAAGTTCTAAAAGACAACAATATGATCAAAGACCCTGATGGGGATTTCATTACTTTTTGGTGGAGTTGGTAATGGATATAAACTATGATACGATTCTAGCGGATCTCGAAGCTGAATTTGGTGATAAACTACCAGATCCAGAAAAAGAACCAAAACGAGCCGACTATTATATCAAATTGTTTTTATATGAGAGGTACTTGAATGAGCAACGAGCAAGACAAAATCAAACACAGCAAGCGTCTTCATAAAGAAGAATCAGCAATTAAGAAACAGGTTAAAATTGCTAAAGAAGTTCTAGGCCACCAATTCAATGACAAAACTATCCGTGAACCACACCGTTTGGCTAAACACCATGTTGCAAATTGTGGTGATCCAAAATGTGTATTGTGCATGAATCCACGTAAATCAATGGGTGAAAAAACAATCCAAGAACAACGATTTGAACAATCAGGATTATATGATGAGTGAAGAAGATTACGATATAGTGCTGGATACGTTACAGAATCAACGAGCAATTCTCTGGAAGATGACTGAATCCAACATGAATAACGACCTATTCAATATTATGGATCAAATTCGTTTAGAACAAATTGACCAACTGGATAAAGCAATCGTAATGTGGAAGGCAAGAAATGAGTGAAGTTGCATACCGAGAAAAGTATTGGTGGGAGAATTACCCATTACACAAACTATGGTGCAATGATGCCTGTCCATTGGTGCCACGCTTTGATTACCAAAAAGGCGATGAGTATAATGCTAATGGTTGGTCGTTGCATTGGTTGCTATTTCAAATTTGGACACTGGAACATTTTGCATTTAATATTGAGGCTAACATTGCACCAGACAGTATATCAATTGGTCTAATGGTTCCTTATCTGCGAGTGTTCATTGGATTTCACCATGTGTGGAATTGGACATGGTTGTTCAAACTTGGTCGTATGTTGCGCCGTAAACCGGCTTTGAAAAATGAAAAAAGGAGAATATAAATGAGTAATTTAATGAATCATGCGGAGACTGAATTTAAGGCCGCAGGTTGGACCGATGAGAACGGTAAATTCAATGATGAAATGCAAGAAATGATTTGCAATCATGTATTGAAATTGATTGAGATTTTCTCCGAAGAAGGACATTCAGGTTCTTCAGCACCATATGCTATCAATTTATTTAAACGATTGGCTATGTTTAAACCAATTGCGCCATTGACTGGTGAAGATGATGAATGGACTGATGTGAGTGGATATAGTGGAACAACTACATATCAAAACAAGCGTTGTTCTTCCGTATTCAAAGAAGGCAAAGACAGTGAAGCGTATAACATTGACGGCAAGGTCTTTTGGGAATGGTGCAAAGATTACGATGGAAATGCATTCAAATCATATTATGTAAGCCGCGAATCACGAGTTCCTGTAGCATTCCCTTATGTCGTACCCGATGAACCAATCTATGAGTATCGTCAATCGGATGCGGAACCAAAATCACCACCACAAAACGAACAAGGTTTTCTATAAATTAGGAGAATTAAATGGAAAAATATGTACCACCACCATTACAAGCAGGAGTTGACACTCTTACAGGCCAATTCGATTTCATTAATAGATCATTGGACGATTTATTTGTTTCTATAGATACACTAGCACAAAAATTGCAACCAATAATGGCAGGTAATTTTGATAAGACGCAACAATCAACAGAAAAACATTTATCATATCCTCCAATTCCTCCGATGGTTGAAATGGCAGAAACTATGAATGAAAGAATCCTTCTAGCATATTTTAGACTAATTGATATTAGTGATCAGGTGAAAATCTAATATTTTTTACTTGTATGAGCATAAATGTTACATTAACTCGTGTTATGT
>Ga0209698_10000618_pt1 | contig 40632 bp, 31 predicted proteins | sample LitLauG_LLR_2012_FD_187203 | JGI IMG/M metagenome (GOLD analysis project Ga0209698, IMG submission 187203) | Freshwater sediment microbial communities from Pennsylvania, USA - Little Laurel Run_MetaG_LLR_2012 (SPAdes) (version 2) | ecosystem: Environmental > Aquatic > Freshwater > Creek >... | reverse complement strand
TTCGCCTTCGCAGCCGGGGCCGTCTGCCCGCACAGTGCTGCCGCCAAAAAGAAAAGGGGACACACCTTCCACACGGATTTCATCGTCAATCTCTCCTTTAATGCTTCTCTACGGATGGTCTTGCGGTAAATTGCCTGGGTGACTGCCTAAGAAGCTAACGGGCTTGTGTTACAGATTTGTTAAGCCACCGTGAATGTCGCGTGAATCGCCCCCTCGAAATGCGGGCCGGGTGCGAAGATAGCGGGCGCGGGCGGGAGGGCAAAAAACGTGGCGGATTACATCGGCGCAATTGATCAGGGCACAACCAGCACGCGCTTTATGGTCTTCGACCGCTCCGGGCGCGTCGTGTCGGCCTCGCAGAAGGAACACAAGCAGATTTATCCCGCGCCCGGATGGGTGGAGCATGATCCGGAGGAAATCTGGGTGCGCACACGGGAAGTGATCGCCGAAGCGATGGAGAAGCGTGGGCTTCGCCCCGCCGACCTGGCCGCGATCGGAATCACCAACCAGCGCGAAACTACCGTTCTGTGGAACCGCAAGACCGGCAAGGCGGTCGCGAATGCGCTGGTGTGGCAGGACACGCGGGTCGCAGACACGGTGGCGGAATTCTCGAAAAGTGGCGGACAGGACCGATTTCGACAGAAGACCGGTCTGCCGCTGGCAACCTATTTCAGTGGGCTGAAGCTTCGCTGGCTCCTCGAAAATGTGTCCGGCGTTCGCGAACAGGCCGAGGCAGGCGATGTGCTGTTCGGAAACATCGATACTTTCCTGCTCTGGCACCTCACCGGCGGCCCCGAGGGTGGCATTCACGCCACCGACGTGACCAACGCCAGCCGCACGCAACTCATGAACCTCGACACAATGGAGTGGGACCCGGAACTGCTTAGCACATTCGGAATTCCCAGAGCGATGTTGCCGGCGATCGTCTCCAGCAGCGAGCTGTACGGGCACGTCAAAGAGACTTCGCTAAAGGGTGTGGCCATCGCCGGAATTCTCGGCGACCAGCAGGCGGCGCTCGTCGGCCAGACCTGTTTCGATCCCGGTCAGGCGAAAAACACCTACGGCACGGGCTGTTTCCTGCTGATGAACACCGGCGCCAGCAAGGTAGACTCGCGATTCGGCCTGCTCACCACGGTCGCCTACAAGTTCGGCAATCAGCCGGCCCGCTATGCTCTCGAAGGCAGCATCGCCATTACCGGCGCACTCGTGCAGTGGCTGCGCGACAATCTCGGGCTGATCCAGAAAAGCTCCGATGTCGAGGCATTGGCGAAATCCGTGGACGACAACGGCGGCGTCTACTTCGTGCCCGCGTTCTCGGGCCTGTATGCTCCCTACTGGAATGACCGTGCTCGTGGTGTGATCGCGGGCCTGACGCGCTATGCCAATAAAGGCAACCTGGCCCGCGCGGCGTTGGAGGCAACCGCTTTCCAGACTCGCGATGTGCTGGAGGCCATGGAAAAAGACTCGGGCACGAAGCTCAACGTTCTGCGGGTCGACGGCGGCATGGTTGAAAATGAATTACTGATGCAGTTTCAGGCGGATATTCTGGATCGTCCCGTGGTGCGTCCGGTCGCGAAGGATGCAGCCACCGCTCTCGGTGCGGCTTATGCCGCCGGACTCGCTGTCGGATACTTCAAAGATCTGGACGACCTGCGGGCGAACTGGGCGGTCGACCGGACATGGCAGCCGAATCTCGCAGCCGGCCGCCGGGACGAAATGTTCAGGCAATGGAAACTGGCAGTCAGCAAATCGCTGGATTGGGTCGGCTGACGGCTTCTGATTGCCGGTACCGGTAAATGAGATTGCGCATGCGAAAGGAACCCTCATGGCTTCACGCTTTCTCGGCGAGTTCGCGGGCACGCTGGTGCTGGTGTTGCTGGGCAACGGAGTGGTTGCAAACGTATTGCTGAAGCGCTCGAAGGGCGAGGGGGCCGGGTGGATGGTGATCACCAGCGGATGGGCTTTCGCGGTGATGGCCGGTGTGTTTACCGCCGTCGCCTGCGGCAGTCGAGACGCCCATCTGAATCCTGCCGTGACCTTGGGCTTCGCCGTTTTCTCGGGTGATTTCACAAAATTCTTGCCATACATGGCAGCCCAGATGCTGGGAGCGTTCGCCGGCGCCGTGCTGGTGTGGGTCCACTACATGCCGCACTGGAACGTAACGGAGGATGCCGACACCAAGCGTGCCTGCTTCTGCACCGCGCCCGCCATTCGCAATTTCGCCTGGAACCTGGTCAGTGAAGTGATCGGCACGGCGGTCCTGGTTTTCGTGGTGGGTGCGATTTTTTCGAAAGCGGTCGCGCCCAATGGCTTGGCCGCGGGACTGGGTCCTTACCTGGTAGCCTCGCTGGTGTGGGGCATCGGGCTGTCACTCGGTGGCACTACCGGATACGCGATCAATCCCGCGCGCGATTTCGGCCCACGGTTGGCCTACGCGATCCTGCCGATCGGGAATAAAGGCACGCCGGACTGGGGCTACGCTCTCGTGCCCATTCTCGGTCCGCTCATCGGAGGCGCTCTGGCGGGTGGGCTGATGCGCGTGTCCGGTTTCTAGCAGGCTGCTGATAACCCGGTTCGAGCATTTCTCTACCCGATCGTCTGCACTTCCACGCTGAGCACTGCCGGCAGGTCCCGTACAATCGGGTTCCAGCTATCTCCTGCATCGGCCGAAGCGTAGACCTGGCCGCCGGTCGTGCCGAAGTAAATTCCGCACTCATCGAGCGAATCCACCGCCATGGCGTCGCGCAGCACGTTCACATAGCAGTTGCTTTGAGGCAGGCCCCTGGTCAACGGCTCCCATTCATTTCCGCCCGACTTGCTGCGGAACACGCGCAGTTTTCCCTCGGGTACGAAATGCTCGCTGTCGCTCTTGATCGGCACCACGTAAATCGTCTCCGGCTCGTGCGCATGTATGTCGATCACGAAGCCGAAGTCGGTGGGCAGGTTGCCGCTGATTTCTTTCCAGTTGTCGCCGGCATCGTCAGAGCGCATCACGTCCCAATGCTTCTGCATGAAGAGCACGCCCGGACGCTTCGGGTTCATGGCGATGTGATGAACGCAATGCCCGATCTCGGCGGTCGGGTTAGGAATGTACTGCGAATACAGGCCCTTGTTGATCGGCTTCCAACTCGCACCGCCATCGTCGGTGCGGAACGCGCCCGCCGCAGAGATGGCGATGTACATCCGCTTCGGATCGCTGGGATCGAGAATAATGGTGTGCAGGCACATGCCGCCTGCCCCGGGTTGCCACTTGGGGCCGGTGCCGTGTCCGCGCAATCCCGGAAGTTCCCTCCAGTTCTGGCCGCCGTCGGTCGAGCGGAATAGCGCCGCATCCTCAACGCCCGTGTAAACCGTGTCGGGATCGGTCAGCGACGGCTCCATGTGCCACACCCGCTTGAACTCCCAGGGATGCTGGGTGCCGTCGTACCACTGGTGCGTGGTCAGCGGCGCGGTGGTTGCGTCATAGGCGAATTTGTTGCTCTCGGACTTGGGCGGACCCGGCGCGGCGGGCTCGCCTTTCGGAGTGCCGGGCTGGTGCCAGGTCTTGCCCCCATCGTCGGAGCGCTGGATGATCTGGCCAAACCATCCGCTGGATTGCGACGCGTAGATGCGATTGGGATCCGCAGGCGAACCTTTGAGGTGGTACATCTCCCACCCGGCGAAGTGCGGGCCGCTGACGTCCCATTTCTCCCGCTTGCCGTCAGACTCAAGAATGAATGCGCCTTTGCGCGTGCCAACCAGAACGCGGACTGAACTCATGAAGCCCTCCGTGGCCATCATGCTAACGCCACCCGATTCTCCGCCGCAACCGACGCAATCGTTCCTTCGTGTGACTTCGTGTCCTTGGTGATTTCATGGTTTTTCTTACACCATCAAACTGCCCCACAACCCGCAGGCCGATCTTGTTGCACAATGTCAGTGCATGGACTCAGCCATCGACATCCAGGGCAAAACGCTCAAGCTCACCAATCTTGAGAAAGTGCTTTATCCCGCCGCCGGATTCGCCAAGCGCCAGGTCATTGACTACTATATCCGCATCGCCCCGGCAATTCTGCCGCATCTGGCCGGGCGTCCGCTCACCCGCAAACGCTATCCCGATGGAGTGGAAGGCGAACCGTTCTTCGAAAAAAACGCGCCGAAATATCGGCTCGACTGGATCAAGGTTGCCCCTATCTGGAGTGGCCGCAATCGCCGCAACATCGATTACGTATTGTGCGATGACCTGCCGACTCTGGTTTGGCTGGCAAACCTGGCGGCGCTGGAGTTGCACCCCTCGCTCTCCCTTGCGGCCGATATTGAAACTCCCACCATGATGGTCTTTGACCTCGACCCCGGCCCGCCGGCGACCATAGTCGAGTGCTGCCAGGTTGGCCTGTGGCTGCGCGAGATCTTCGAACACTTCGGGCTGCAGAGTTTCCCAAAGACCTCCGGCTCTAAGGGATTGCAAATTTACGTGCCGCTCAACACCCCGGTCACCTATGACTCGACCAAGCTGTTTTCGCACGCGCTGGCGCAACTACTTGAGCACGAACATCCCGCGCAGGTGCTCTCGGAAATGAGCAAGCAGGCCCGCACCGGCAAAGTGTTTGTGGACTGGAGCCAAAACGACGAGCATAAGACCACCATCGGCGTTTATTCGCTGCGAGCGCGCGAGCGGCCCACCGTCTCGACGCCGGTGAGCTGGGACGAAGTCGACGCGGCGCACAAAAAAAAGAAAGGCGCTGCGCTGGTGTTCGAAGCGAAAGACACGATTGCCCGCTTCGAAAAGCTCGGCGACCTTTTCGCGCCGGTGCTCACGTTGAAGCAGAAACTCCCGAAACCGGGTGCAAGCGGAATTGCGGCGGCAGGCCCTGTGCCGTTAGAGGGGATCGAAATCGCCGCGCAGGCCGAACCAGTTGCCGGCAGGAAAAGATCGAAAAAATAAGAACCCACCACAAAGCTACAGAGCCACGGAGAAAGGCGAGAATTGATTTGTCGTTTCTCCGTCCCTCAGTGCCTCCCTGGTGAGATGTTTACCGATATAATCCCGGCGGTCGCACACCATGCCTAAACTTTATGCCGGCACCAGCGGATGGGCCTACCCAAGCTGGAAGCCCGATTTTTATCCCGCTAAGCTGGCCCAGGCGAAGTTCCTGTCTCACTACGCCACCCGGCTCAACACCGTCGAGGTCAACTTCACGTTTCGGCAACTGGTGAAAGAATCCACCATCCAGAAATGGATTGAGCAGACTCCGCCCGAGTTTCGCCTGGGCATCAAGGCGCACCAGGTCATCACGCATATCAAACGGCTGAAAGCCACAGAAGATTTTCTGCCGCGCTTCCTGGCCACGATTGAGCCGCTGGCCGCGGCCGGCCGGCTGGGGCCCGTGCTGTTTCAGTTGCCGCCGAATCTGAAGATGGACGCCGCGCTTCTCGAAGATTTTCTGAAACTGCTGCCGCGCACGCTTCCCGCGGCGTTTGAATTCCGTCATGCCTCGTGGTTCGCCGACTCGACCTGGGACCTGCTAAAAAATGCGGGTGCCGCGGTCTGCGTGGCGGAGACCGAGACCATGACCACTCCCGACGTGGCCACTGCCGCGTTTGCCTACTATCGCTACCGCAAGCCGAGCTACACGGCTGAAGAACGGCGCCTGATGATCGATCGCGTGCAACAGCATTGGACACAAGGCCGCGACGTGTTCGCCTACTTCAAACACGAAGAAACCCCAGAGGGCGCGCTTTCCGCAGTCGAGCTGCTGCATGAAGCAAGCGCGACCTAGCGGTTACTGATTCACTTTTTTGGGTGGCGCAGCGCTTTCAGCGCTGCGATAAGTCTTTCCTTATAAACTGGGGCTTTAGCCCCTGAGGTACCCGATCGGGCAAATTGCGGCCGGCTGGTTTATCCTCTCCGCATGCCTCCCGTCATCAAAGGCGCAATCCCGGTCCTGCCCGCGGCTGACGCAGCCCTGTCCCTGCACTGGTGGACAACCATCTGTGGCTTCACCGAAACCTTTCGCGACAAGACTCCGCCGTCCTACGCCGGCATCCACCGTGGCGATGCCTACCTGCACATCGCCGCAATAGACGACAAAACGCTGGCCCGCACCGTCGGCGACCAGACCATGGTCCGGATCGCCGTCAAAGGCATTGAGGAAATGTATGCCGAATATCAGCAGCGCGGCGGCAAAGTGCATCCCAACGGAGCGCTCCAAACCAAGCCGTGGGGAACGAAAGAATTCGGCGCCATCGATCCCAACGGCGTCTGCGTCACGTTTCAGGAATAAGCCCGCTATGGTTGTAGGCATCGCACTCGGCACTACTCCGTATGTCCGATAATGGGCATACTGGGGCATTGCTGATTGATGATTTCTGATTGTGGATCGAAAAATGCGTTCAACCCTTCGTAATCAACAATCATCCCCAATCAACAATTCCCTCATGCCCACCGACGCCAACGCGCAGGTCCTTGCTGGCTTTCTCGACTATCTCCGTATCGAGAAAGGACTGGCCGGGCTCACTCTCAGCGCCTACGCTACCGACATTAGCCAGTTCGGGCAGTTCCTCGAACCGCGCAAGCGCGCGCTCCTCACCGCGCGGCGGGACGACCTCAGAGAATTTCTGCAGGAGCTTTTTTCTCATGAAGTCGACGGGCGCAGCGTGGGCCGCAAGCTCTCCGCGCTGCGGCATCTCTATCGCCACCTGCTGCTCGATCGCAAAATCGAGCACGACCCCACGCTGAACCTTGAGACCCCCCGCCAGTGGAAAGTGCTGCCAAAATCTCTTGGGCGCGAGGAACTGGACACGACGCTGGCCGCACCCATGCAGCGGCCGATCAAGCCGTCGCGCAACGGTAAAGAAAACAAGATGGCGGCTGCGCTGGCCCTGCGCGATCGCGCCATGCTGGAAGTTCTCTACGCCGGCGCATTGCGGGTGTCAGAGCTGACCACGGCGCGGCTGGAAGATTTAAAACTCGATTCCGGTTACATGCTGGTGCGCGGTAAAGGCGACAAAGAGCGGGTCGCGCCGCTGGGCAAGTCCGCGCAGGATGCACTCGCGGCCTACCTGGCGCAGGGCCGCCATGGGCTGTTCGCACAGAAGGGAAGCGGTGCAGCGAAGGGCAGTGCGTCAGCCCTGCTTTTCCCCGCGCGCGGTGGCGCGACACTGACCCGTCAGCGCGTCTGGCAGATGGTGCGCGCCGCCTCGGTGGCCTCCGGACGCAACGCGTCGCCACACATGCTGCGGCACTCGTGCGCCACCCACATGGTGGAAAACGGCGCCGACTTGCGCACCGTGCAAACAATCCTCGGCCACGCTGATATTTCCACCACGCAGGTCTACACGCACGTCGCGCTTGATCGCCTGCGCTCGGTCTTTCAGAAGCATCATCCGCGAGCGAAGGCGCGATGAGGATTCTTGCCCAAGCCGCCGGCCCGCAGAAAACTGTCGTCGCTCGCGCCGTCGCCGATTTCCTAAGCCATCTGCGCGAGCGCAACGCCTCGCTCCACACCATCAAGGCCTACAGCGGCGATCTCGCGAATTTTTCCGCCTATGCCGGCTCGCGCGGCTGGAAGGAAATCGACCACGTCACCATCCGGGGATTTCTGGCCCAGCTTCACGAAAAAGGACTGAGCAAGGCTTCGATCGCGCGTTCGCTGGCCGCCGTCCGCTCGCTCTATCGCTGGCTCGCCCGCGAAGGCGTGGTCGAGCGCAATCCCGCTGCGCTGGTTTCCACGCCGAAGCTGCCGAAAAATCTGCCGCGCGTCCCGACCATCGAAGAAGTCAACAAAGTCCTGGACGCCGAAATGCCGGAAGCGGCGGCCTTTCCCGAGCGCGATCGCCTCCTGCTCGAACTGCTTTACGGATGTGGCATCCGCAACTCGGAGCTGGTGGGAATCAATCTCGACGACATCCACAGCAGCGCAGAAGCGCTGCTCATCCGCGGCAAAGGAAAGAAAGAGCGTCACGTCCCATTCGGCGGCGCGGCCGGCGAAGCGCTGAAGCCCTATCTCCTCGCAAGAAGAAAGTTGCTGGAAGAAAAACGCAAGAGCACGTCCGCGCTTTTCATTAACCAGCGCGGCGGCCGCCTGACCACACGCAGCATCGGCCGCATCGTCAAGCAGATCGCCGTCGCAAAGGGGCTGTCACCCGACGTGCATCCGCACACTTTCCGTCACGCTTTCGGCACGCACATGCTGGAGGAAGGAGCCGACCTGCGCGCGATCCAGGAGTTGCTCGGCCACGAGCGCCTGGCCACCACACAACGCTATACGCAGCTTTCGATGAAGCATGTGCTGCAGGTCTACGACCAGACGCACCCGAAGGCGAAGTAGGAGCACGCCTGCGAACTATTCACTCCGCAGGGCATTCCACATCTCCACCACGCGCGCCTTCACCTCGGCAGTGAGCTGGTCGTAGGCTGCTTCCGACGCCTCGCTCTCCGGCGGCGGATGAATCAAATCTCCGAACACAATCTTCGCCGGCTTCAATCCTTGAAAGCCCTTTCCCCGCGGCCACATTTCGAAGAAGCCATCAATCGCAATCGGCACGATCGGCGCCTGCATGTGGATGGAGAGAATAGCCGCGCCTTTCTTGAAAACTTTCGGCGAGCCGTCAATCGAGCGCTCTCCCTCGGGATACAAGATCAGCCCCATACCGTGTTTCAGTCCGAAAGCGCCTGCCCGCATCGCGGGGACCAGATTGGCGTCCGGATCGACCACGATGACGCGCAGCGAATGCGCCAGACGCAGCATCAGCCCCTGGCCAAAAATCTCGCTGGTGCCGACGGAAAAAAGATTCGAGAACACGCGCCAGGGCAGAACTGCGCAAAGCACAAGTGGATCGAGATAGCCCTGATGGTTTGAGCACAGCAGATACGGCCCGTGCGCCGGAACGTTCTCGAGTCCCCGCACGCGAAGCCGGCAGAAAACGATGGCGATCAGCTTCGCAACGCGCGAAATCACGAACCAGAACGCAGCCTGAAGCCAACTGGGATTAGCCAGCGAGAGGACCTGCGGATCAGTCGACGGCTCGGCCAATATCGTCTGCCAGCCTGCAGCGGCAGCCCCGCTGGCCCGGGTCGCACCCGTGGCCGCGCTGGTGAGCACCGCGTCCACCAGATCGCGCACAGTATAGATCTCGCCAAGTTGCGATTCCTCAACATTGCCACCCAGCGATTCTTCCAGTCGGCTCAGAAGTTCAATGCGCTGCATGGAGTCGAGCCCGAGGTCGAGTTCCAGATTGTGCACCGGCGAAATCGCCTGGACCGGCAACCGCGCGGCCCGGCGGATAATCGTCACAGCTTCCTGCACCTGCGGCCTGTCGAGCCACGATTGTTGCTCCGGCGTCAGCGGCCGGTCGCCCGACAATGCGTCGTCAGCCCCGCCTTTCTGCTGATTTGCCGCCACGCGCTTTTGCACTTCAAACCGCTTGATCTTTCTCGTCGTCGTGCGCGGCAGGTCGTCCTGCCAGATCTCGTAGCTGCCAATCCGCTTCGTGGAGGCAATCTGCTGCGACAAAGTCTCCACGTCCCAGCGGATGGCTTCTTTCGCATTCACGATCTTGCGCTGCCGTAGCGTGTCGAAGTTGGGAACGATCACCGCATGCAGGCGGTCGCCTCCCGCGGCCGGCGAGCCTTCCAGGCCCATCACGGCAATTTCCTTGATGTAAGCCGATTTCAAATAGTGCGCCTCAATCTCCTCCGGATAAATATTTTTACCGTTGCTGAGAACGATGACTTCTTTTTTTCGCCCGGTCAGGAACAGGTTCCCATGACCGTCGAGATAGCCGAGATCGCCAGTCAGAAACCAGCCGTCGCGCATCACTGCCGCCGTCGCGTCGGGACGGTTCCAGTATCCCTTCATCACCACCGCACCCCGCAAGGCAACTTCGCCGACCGCAAGCTGGCCGTCTTCCGGCGGCTTGGGGTTGACGATCTTGCACTCCACGCCTTTCAGCGCGCGGCCGACCGAGCCGATCACATTGTGTTTCGGAGAAACGCAAAACACCGCCGCGGCGGTTTCGGTCAGGCCATAGGCCTGCAACACGTCAATGCCAAGGTCGTAGAAATCGCGGGCTATGACCGGATCGAAGCGCGATCCGCCGGTTGCGAGGTAGCGCATCTTACGGCCCAGCGTCTCGTGGACTTTGCCGAACAAAATCTTGCCCGCGTTCAAGCCCAGTTTGCGCAGCGCGCCATTGCAGCGCTTAAGGAGGCGAAATGCGCCACGGGCCAGCGCGCCGCGCTTGCCGACCTCCTCAAAGATGCGCGCGTGAATCAGATAGAAAAACTGCGGCACCACCGCGAACGCCGTAATGCCACGCTCCCGCAAGGCGCGCAAGAGTTCCGTGGTGTTCAGCGTTTCCAGAAACACGACGCGCGCCCCGCTGACCAGTGGAATGAGCAGATTCGCCATCTGTGCCAGCACGTGGAAGAGTGGCAAGACGCCCAGAAGGGCGTCTCCAGGGCCCATGTCAACCCAACTGAAAACCGCTTCGACTTCGCCCAGGTAGTTGGCGTGGGTCAGCATCACGCCCTTGGGATCGGCGGTTGTGCCGGAAGTGTAAAGCAGCGCGGCGACCGCGTCCGGCGCAGCCTCGACGGGACGAAAGTCTTGTGGACCGCCGGCGAAAATCTCAGCCAGCGTGGCCTTCCACTCACCGGAGGGCTCATCACCGGCAGCTTTCTCCGGATCGGTCAGCACCAGCCCGATACCGGCGTCGGCCACGGCCTCGCGTGCGAGAGCCGCGTGTTTCCGGTCGCAGAACATTACCGAAGCGCCGGCATCTTTCAGCAGCTTGGCAATCTGGTCGGCGTGAAGTGCGGTGTCGAGCGGAACGGCAACGCGCCCTGACGCAACAATGCCCAGATACGCCGCCACCCAGCGCGCATGGTTGTCGGCCAGAATGGCCAGCCGCGCGCCGTCAGGAAATTTGTTCGCCGTGATCCACTGGCCCACTGATTCCGCCATGCGCTGCAATTCTGCATAAGTGCAGGATTCCAGCGCGTCGGCATGCTGTATCTCGATAGCGACCTGGTCCGGCCATTTCTTTGCGCATTGGGCAAACCGGTCGTAAAACGTGGGCATGGTTTCAGCGGGATGGTTCAGCCGGGAATATACACGAAACCGATTCGGAGGCGCGATTCATGGCTAGGAACTCTGCGTCACACACTTTGTCATCCTGAGCGTAGCCGTTTTTCAGGCGTAGCGAAGAGCGCGCCCTGAGCGAAGCCGAAGGGATCTCCCGCTTAGCGGGCCCAACGCGTACGCCAAAACGGCACCACTCCCGGCACCGGATGACCAATTGCCCTTGCTCGTGTTTTCATTAGGCGATGGCCATCCGCCCCGCGCTTCCGGCGATTCGCAAGGCCGAGAGCTTGCTCCGGCAACATTTCGCACCGACAGCCCTGCTCACCGCCCCAACCCTCTCGCGCCAGGGCTGCGCCGCCTATCTCAAAATCGAAACCGGCCTGCCCACGGGATCTTTCAAACCGAGAGGCGCGCTCTACGCCCTTGCTGTCCGAATGGAACGTAGCCCCGTGACCGAAGTGGTGGCCTCGAGCACAGGAAATCACGGAGCGGCCGTGGCCTGGGCGGCAAAAACGCTGGGCGTTCCGGCGAGAATCTTCCTGCCATCGAATCCGAATCCGGTGAAGCGCGCAAAAATCGCCGGCTTGGGCGCGCAGATCGTCGAGGCCGGCGGCGTCGACCTCGCCGACGCATTCCTGCTAGCCAGCGAGTACGCCGAACGGCCCGGCGTCTATTTCCTGAACGATGCAACGGACCCCGACTTGACTGCCGGCCCCGCGACCATTGGCCTGGAAGTGCTGGCGCAGCTTCCAATCGTGGCTTCGATCTACGTGCCCATGGGCGACACGGCGCTGATTCGTGGCATCGGTGCGGCAATGAAGCAACTTGCGCCCTCGGTGAAAATCATCGGAGTGCAGGCCGCAAACGCGCCTTCATATTTCCTCTCGTGGCAGCAGGGAAGGGCCGTCCCCACCGAAACCTGCAACACCTGTGCCGACGGCCTGGCCACGCGAACGCCGGAGGCCGAGAACGTGGTCGCAATCCGCGAACTCGTCGACGACGTGCGGCTGGTTTCGGAAGAAGAGATGGTCCAGGCCATCGGCAAGCTTTACCGCGACGAGAACGTCGTCGCCGAGCCCGCCGGTGCTGCCGCAGCGGCGGCATTCCTGAAGGATGATCGTGTTGCCGGTCCCGCCGTTCTGCTCGTGACCGGAGGCAATATCACCGCCGAGGTCCGTCACAGAGCCGGAATTCCAGCCGCCTAACGCTTCCTCGCCGCTCGCGCCGCATCCAATGTGCTAGGCTTCTAAGAGCGGCAATTTCAGGCAGAGTGAGCCTTTTTTCAGAGGAAATCGGTTTGATTAACTCATTGATGGCAAAGGTCTTCGGGACCAGGAATGAACGGGTGGTGAAGTCCCTTTTGCCAAAGGTGGCGGCCATCAACGCGCTCGAGCCCGAGATTCAGCAACTCAGTGACGAGCAGTTGCGGGCCAAGACCGAAGAATTCCGCAAGCGAATCACTGAGCGGCTCAGTGCTATGGGCGGCAAGGCGACGAACCTGCCCGCCGGCGATGCACCCGCCCCAGCCGAAGAAGACGACTACGACCGCGCCAAGCGTGCCGAGAAAGAAGAGTACGACGCCCTACAGGAAGTCCTTGACGAACTTCTGCCCGAGGCGTTCGCTGTGGTCCGCGAGGCGGGACGCCGCGTTCTGAACATGCGCCACTTCGACACTCAGCTTGTGGGCGGCATCGTTCTCCACAGCGGCAGAATCGCGGAAATGAAGACGGGCGAAGGTAAGACCCTCGTCGCCACTCTCCCCGTCTATCTCAATGCGCTGAGCGGCCGCGGCGTCCACGTGGTCACCGTGAATGACTACCTGGCCAAGCGCGACTCCGAATGGATGGGCCGCCTCTACCGTTTCCTCGGCCTCACCGTCGGCGTCATCGTTCATGATCTCGACGACAGGGAGCGCCGCGAGGCCTATGCCGCCGACGTGACCTATGGCACCAATAACGAGTTCGGCTTCGACTATCTGCGCGACAACATGAAGTTTGACCTGAACGACTGCGTGCAGCGCGGCCACAACTTTGCCATCGTCGACGAAGTCGATTCCATCCTGATCGACGAAGCGCGCACTCCGCTGATCATTTCCGGCGCTAGCGAAGAATCGACCGACAAGTACTACAAGGTTGACAAGATTATCCCGCGCCTGGAAAAGGGCGAGGAAATTCCCGGCATGACTGGCGAACCGCCCACCTATACCGGCGACTTCGTGGTCGACGAGAAGCACCGCAACATCACCGTCACCGACGAAGGCTGGGAGAAGGTGGAAAAGCTTCTCGGCATCGGCAACATCGCCGATCCGGAAAACTGGGCGTTGAAACATCACGTCGAAACCGCCATCAAAGCGCACGCGCTCTACCGACGCGATGTCGAATATGTGGTCAAAGACGGCGAAGTGATCATCGTGGACGAATTCACCGGTCGCATGATGCCGGGGCGGCGCTGGTCCGACGGCCTGCACCAGTCGATCGAAGCTAAAGAAGGCGTCAAGATCGAGCGTGAAAACCAGACACTGGCGACCATCACCTTCCAGAACTACTTCCGCATGTTCAAGAAACTGGCGGGCATGACCGGTACCGCGGAAACCGAAGCCGCCGAATTCGACAAGATTTACAAGCTGGAAGTCGTCGTCATCCCCACCAACCGGCAGATGCAGCGCATCGAGCACCACGACATCGTTTACCGGACGGAAAAAGAAAAATATTATGCCGCCGCCGATGAAATTCAGCAGCTTGCCGACAAGGGCCAGCCCGTGCTGGTCGGAACCACTTCGGTCGAGAAGTCAGAGCGGCTTTCGGAACTGCTGAAGAAAAAAGGCATCCGGCACGTCGTGCTCAACGCCAAGTTCCACGAGCGCGAAGCCGAAATCGTGGCCCAGGCCGGGCGCAAGGGCGCTGTCACCATCGCCACCAACATGGCGGGCCGCGGTACCGACATCCTGCTCGGCGGCAATCCCGAGTTCATGGCCAAGCAGGAATGCGTGAAGAAAGGCATCGCGCAGCAGGTCGGCGTGGCGCAGGGAAAGATCGAAGGTCAGCAGGAAGATGGGCAGACGCTTTTTTATTACAACGGCAGCGAATATCTGGTGCCCACAGACAAGTGGAACGACGCCCTTGAGCACTACAAGGCCGAAACCGATCGCGATCACGCCGATGTCGTCGCGCTCGGCGGACTGCACATTCTGGGCACCGAACGCCACGAGTCGCGCCGCATCGACAATCAGCTTCGCGGCCGCGCCGGACGCCAGGGTGATCCTGGCTCGTCGCGTTTCTATCTCGCGCTCGAAGACGACCTGATGCGCATCTTCGCCAAAGAGTGGGTCTCCAACCTGCTTGAACGCCTGGGCATGGAAGAAGGCGTGCCCATCGAGTCGAAAATGATCTCGCGGCGCATCGAAGTCGCGCAGAAAGCGGTCGAAGGGCAGCATTTCGAGTCGCGCAAACACGTCCTCGAATACGACGACGTCATGAACAAGCAGCGCGAAGCGGTCTACGGCCTGCGCCGCAAGCTGCTGAGCGGGATGGACCAGAAAGACCTGGTGCTCGAAGACTACGTTGCCGGCATTCTCGGCAGCCTGCTCGACGAGTTCTGCCCGCCCAAGGCCCACCCCGAGCAGTGGGACCTGAAGGCGCTGAAAGAAGGCGTCTTCACCCGGTTTGGGGTGGACATCGCCGCCGAAGGCATCAAGGTTGACGAGCTCAACCGCCAGGACCTGGGCGACGCCATCTTCGCCAAGCTGAAAGAGCGCTACGACTCCAAGGAGGCATTGATCGGCGCCGACGCCATGCGTCACCACGAGCGGATGATCATGCTTAGCGTGCTCGACGGGCAGTGGAAAGACCACTTGCTCAGCATGGACCACCTAAAGGAAGGCATCGGCCTTCGCGGTTACGGGCAGAAAGATCCGCTGGTCGAGTACAAGCGCGAATCCTTCGAAATGTTTGAGGCGATGTTGCAGCGCTTCCAGGAAGAGACCGTGCGCTATCTCTACCTGATGCAGGTCGTGGAGCGGCCGGCCGGGCCTCCGCCGCAGCAGCAGTTTCCTCCCGCTCCCGGTCAGCCAGTGCCGCCGCAGAACGGCGCGGGGCGTCCTTCACGCCCAGTGGCAACTTCCGCCGACAACATGGAAGAGGAATTCATCCGCCAGAAAAAGCGTGAACTGGAGCAGGCGCGCATGGCTGGAGGTGGTGAGCAGCAGCCAGTTCAGCAGGTACGCCGCGGAGAAGAAAAAGTCGGCCGCAATGATCCCTGCCCTTGCGGTTCAGGCAAGAAATACAAGAAGTGCCACGGCGCGTGAATCGAGCGGGCCCGGGCTACGACGGAGCTTTGGGAATTCCTGCAACCGGCTTTTCCGGCTCAGTAGCCTGCGGCCGCTGGTCCAGACTGATGTCCATGGCCATGTTCCTTGGGAATACTACTTCTCTCCCACGCGACAAGAAATTTGAATACACGCTCATCCCGGCACCGTAAGCCCCCATCGCCCGTCCGAGGGCCCGCGAACGCACGGCAAGACCCAACGCCATACCGATCAGTTTGAATCCGCCCGCCCCACCAGCAACACGACCGACCGGGTCTCCTGCCGCATTGCCGGTGCCCCGGTCCGCATCGCCGCCACCCGATGCCGCCGCCAGCGCCACCGAGAAGGCAGTGCTTAGATAGCGCGTCTTGGGTGTGGTTGCCTCTGCTCCCCCTTCAGAATCCAGCTTGACGTGGCCGTTCTGCGCCGCCTCGACGCTTTCCAACACCGACTGGACTTTTTCCGGCACACCGTCGGGAAGCACCAGTTCGCGGAATGTGATCCGCAGTTGGCCGTTCTTCTTGAGCCGCCCTGCGGGTCTCACTTGCAGCACCGAGCCGTTCAGCCGGCTGCCCTGGGGCAATACCAGACGCTCCCCTTCGAACAGCGGTCGTGTCAGCACAGCCTCCACCCGGTCATCTTTTTGTGCAGTGGCCGACGTCAGTGCCGTCACCAGCCGCGCGTGAACCATGCCGCCAGGTGGCAGCGGCCCGCCGATGGAAGAAGCCGCGTCGGGAGCCAGGGTCTCTGTCCCGAAATCGAGCGGGTCGTTAAGCTCCGCGAAATAGACCGTGCCGGCCGGCACATACTGCGGATGCACCGGAAGCTGCGACTGCACAAAACGCGTCAGCCGGTGCATTTTGCCGGGCGTATTCCACTGCTTCATGGCGGCGTCCCATTGTTGTTTGACCTGTTGCCTGGCGGCGCTGGTTTTTTCTGATGCGCGGTCTTTGATCGTTTTTTTCTTTTCGCTCGCACCCGTAAACTGCAGGGTCTGGCCAGACCCAGGCGTGACGCTGGCCTGCAGCGCAATGTGTTTTCCATTGGCCAATACGAGTTCGTTGAACGCCACATCCAGCTTGCGCTCGGGTGTAAAGTCCGCGTTCAGGGCCGCGTCGGTACGTTTCCCCTTCGAAAGATTGTGAATATCAATGATTCGGCCAAGCACCTCGGTCCCCGCAGGAACCACTAATTTGTCGAACGCGTACAACGGTTCGACGACACGCGCATGGATCGGTTGTCCCGCCCGCCGCACTCTAACTTCAGCATCCAGCGCAACCTGGATGGCCGTTCCCTTCGGTACGATCAGCGAAATCGTCTGCGGAACCGCTGGAGGAGAGGCGTTTTCCGTCCCCGCCACCACGGCCTTGCGCTCGGAGCCGGGCCTCAATTGGGGTACCTGGATCTCTTGCGCCCAAACTCCAGCAGCCCAGGGGAAGGCCAATAACAAGCCGCAGCCGACATGAGCCAGCCTACCCTTCAAGGTTGCGATCATTTCTGTGTCCCTCGTACTTTTGCCAAGGCGGTGAATGTCATTTCGTCTGCAGTGCTGCCACTATGATGCTTCCAATCGAGGAACAGGGTCGCATAATTCTTGGTGATGTAGTCCTTCTGAGCCACGTTCAGCTTCCTCGCGGTGCCGTCGATCCACCGCGCGGGCCCTTCGATCTCGCCGAAGGTGCCGATGGGAGTTTCGTCCACCACGACTTTGCCTTTGCTGTCGGCCCACTCGGCACGAAATTTTTCATAGCGGAAGGTTGGCTCGTACCCGAGCGCTCGCAGAATGGTGTCCATCTGCCGGCCGTCGGCGACTTCGGTTTCGACTTCCACGCGGCTGCTGTGGCGGGCGCGCTTCGCGCCGGATTTGTGGGTCAGGGTCCAAATGTCGCCATATTTCCGGAGGCGCAGCAGTTCCTTGCGGGCGCGCAACACTCCGCCGGTCAGGTCGTAGAGAGTGTTCATTTCGTGGGTTCGCGGCGTCTTCAGGCGAAACCCGGCCGCACGCAGCTTGGCGTGCAGCGGAGGCAGACGGGCAACACGAAACTTGATTTCAACTTCCCGGGGCATGATTGAGGCTCATTGAGACTGCCATTCTATGGTTTCGATCGGTCCTACTGCGAACAGCCAGCTCAGGATGCCGAGCCAGCTTATCCCCGCCGCCAGGAAAAATGGCCAGTGAAAGCTGTGGGTGCGGTCCACCAGATATCCGGTGACGGCGGGTGCAACCACGCCGGAAAGATTGCCCACGCACTGTTGCAGGCCCATCCAACGCCCAACCATGCGGGGCCCGGGTATCGTCTGCCCGGCAGCATAGATGGTCGGGCCCTTCAGTCCCATGCAAAAGCCGGCCATCGCCAGCATCCAAACATAGTACGGACTTGGGCTGAGGACCGCGGCTACCAGACAAATGCCCTCGATGACGGATCCCACCATCACCAATGATTTGCGAACGCGGGTCACATCGCCGCCGGAAACGATCAAGTAATCGGACAGCCTGCCGGCCACCGCCGTCGTTGCCGCCTGCACCAGGAAAACCAGCGCGCCGACGCGGGCCATCTGGTTGAGCGAGAGCCCGCGTACTCGCGTGAGGTAGAAGGGAAGCCAGGTCAGCAGGAAATAGAGCGGGTAGGCCAGCGAGAAGTGGCAAGCCCACATGCCCCAGGCGGGAAGCCGCCCAATAATTTTGAACATGTCGCTGAATGGAGAATGCACCACGGCGGAGGCTTCGCGGCGCGGCATCCAGGCAAACCAGGGCAGCAGCCAGACGAGTCCGGCCAGGCCCACGACCACAAAGAACGGCCTCCATCCAAACCGGTTGACGATGCTTCCACCGAGCAGAAGTCCGATGGCCGGGCCGAGGGCGAGTCCTGCCAGCACGATGGAGTTCGCATAGCCGCGCCGTTTCTCATCAAAGTAACTGCCCAGAATCTTGGCATAGGAAGGGAAGGAGACAGCTTCGCCCACACCCAGCAGAACGCGCGCCGCCAGAAGCGCCACAAAGCCGTGCAGCCATCCGGTCACTGCAGTAGCAGCCGACCATACGAAAAAGCCGACAGCGAAAACCCACTTCACGTCGAAGCGGTCTACCAGCCACCCCGAGCAAATCTGCATCAGCGAGTAAGTCCAAAAAAAAGCCGAGAGCAGTACTCCGAGCTGAGAAGCTGTGATGCCCATTTCATTCTTGATGAGGGGTGCGGCGATGGACAGGTTGCTGCGGTCAATGTAGTTGATGATGATGGACAGGCCCAGCAGGAAAAGCACCCGATTCATGGCCGGGTGGTGGAGCGTGGGTTCTTGAAGCCAAGTAGCGTTCTCAGCGCTGGGTTTGTGGCTCATTGTGGCAATGGCCGAGATTGTACACGCATGTGTTCGCGGCTTCGGAGCGGAAGCGATCAGGAAAACGTCGGCAATTTGATGAGATCGTCCTGCGGGACTGATTCCACGGGGAAGCCTGCCTTGCGCCAGGCGGCCAGTCCGCCAACGATCACAAACGCCTGAAACCCTCGTTCTCTGAGCATATGCGCCACACGGGCGCTGGTGGCCTCGCGCGCTCAAGTACAGTAGAGGTAAATGTCCTTGTCGCGAGGAAATCCCTTCACTTCTTCGTCGAGGTTGTTAGGCTCCAGGCGAATCGAGCCGCGGATGCGCTCGGACCCTGGGTCGTAGTATCCATGACTGCGAACGTCGACCACCAGCGGGCGAAGGTTCAGGTCCTCGACCAGTTTGTCGGCGAGTTCCTGCACCTGCACCCGAGGGACCACGCGATAGCGGCGGTGGCGCGCAAACAGCACAAGCCGGTAGATGATGTACACCAGCACAGCTGCGGCGACCACGGCTTCGACCACATGTCCGGCGGCCGCGAAGGTGTCCAGGACTCTGGACAGCACATCGCGCGCGGCGTAGCCCAGCATGAAGTAGGCGACGACATACAGCAGGGCCCCGGCGGCGTCGAACCGCAGAAACTGCCCGAACCGCATCTTCATACTTCCGGCCAGCGGCGCGGCCATGGTATTCACGCCGGGAATAAACTTCGCCAGCAGCAGCGTGGTCGTGCCACGCTTGTAAAAAGACTCGGCGGAACGCAGGATGCAAGTCTCCGGATTGGCCGAGACACGGCACAGCAATCCCAGCAGAGTCCAGCCCATGTTACGGCCAAGGATAAATTGCAGCGTATCGCCGGCCAGCAACGCCGCCATCGAGCCGACAATCACCCATGCCGGTGTGAGAGTGTGAGATGCCGCGGCGGCGCCGGCGCCGGCCAGTGCCACCGCTGCGGGCAAGGGCAGGCCCATGGCTTCAGCGAACAAAAGCGCAAACGTCAGCGAATACCCGTGCCGGGCGAGCAGAATGTGGAGGTCGTACATAAGGAGAATGGTGTTTGGATGCCGCCGCCGCAGTATAGATGCAAGAAAGCGAGCTCGGCCAACTCCGCCTTCAGCGCGACCGTCTCGAGTGGAGTAAATTGGTAGCTGGCGACACGAAATCTATCAGGAGGATATTACCTGTGGCACATGAACTCCCCCCTCTCCCTTATGACTACGCGGCCCTTGAGCCCGTGATCGATGTGCAAACCATGAAGCTGCACCACGACATGCACCACGCGGCGTATGTGAAGAACTTGAACGCAGCGATCGAGAAACATCCCGAACTCGCCGGCAAGAGCGCGGAAGACCTGGTGCGCGGCCTCAACACGGTGCCGGAAGACATTCGAAGCGCGGTCCGCAACAATGGTGGTGGTCACGTGAACCACAGCATGTTCTGGAAAATCATGAAGCCGCAGGGCGGGGGCGCGCCCTCGGGCAAGCTGGCCGATGCGATCAAGAGCACATTTGGCGACCTGAAAGCATTTCAGGAGAAATTTAACGACGCGGGTGTGAAGCAATTCGGCAGCGGCTGGGCGTGGCTGACTTCCAACAAGGGCGCGCTGGCGATCTCGAGCACGCCGAACCAGGACAATCCGATGACGAACGGCCTCTATCCGGTCATGGGCAACGACGTGTGGGAGCACGCCTACTATCTGAAATATCAGAACCGCCGCCCCGAATATCTGGCTGCATGGTGGAATGCGGTGAACTGGGAAGAAGTCGGACGCCGCTACGAAGCCAGCCTGTAGTCAGGAAGCTTCGAATAAAAAGGCAAAGCCGGACGGCCGTCCGGCTTTGTCGAGCCGGATGAGGCATCCGGCCTTGGGTCAGGATAGTAAGGCAGCGGCCGGCGCCAGCGTGTTTCGCGATCCTTCGGATCGCGGCGTCTCGGTACCACTTAGCGCCAAGCGCGCCGACGGGGCCGCTGTCCTACGTTGACCGGCGGGTTCCGGGTCTGTTCCGCAGCGTGTTCCGCAGCGTGTTCCGACGCTGGATCGAGGCCGGAGAACCGCTGTAGCTGTGCGGTTTCCGCTTTGTCATTCATCGAGTCCCTCTGACCTCGCGGAACTCTCCAATCAACTGCTTGGAGTTTGCCACCGCTAGGGTCCAAAATCTGTGCTCCGAGTCACGAATGGGAGTGACCAGACGCGCGCCGCGGACCGGCGTAACGGGCGCTTTGAAATGATGGCAACTGTGCGATGCTGATTTTACTTGTCGCGCGCTACCACGAAGTCCGGCGCCCAAAGCAGGGCGCGCTTGATTTCGGAGTCGGGGAAGCCGCGGAGGCCGTCGCGGGCCGCTTCGGCATACTGCATGGCGCGGTCGTGGGCCGCGTCCAGGGATCCGTAGCGCTGCAGAATTTCAAGAATGTCGCCGTGGGTGACGCCGTTGAACGCCTGGTTCTCCAGCACGATCTGGATTTTCTCGCGCTCGGCGGGCGTGCAGCGTTCCAGCGCGTGAATGACGGCCATGGTGGCCTTGCCTTCGCGCAGATCGCTGGCCACGGGCTTGCCCAGCACGCTCTCGCTGGCAGTGAGGTCGAGCACGTCATCCACAATCTGAAATGCCATACCAAGGTCGCGACCGTAGCCGGCCAGCGCTTCTTCCTGCTCGGGGCTGGCCTGGCCGAGGATTGCGCCCATTCTCATGCACGTCGAGAACAGGCACGCCGTCTTGCGATAGATCAGATCAAAGTGCTCTTCGAGCGAAAGGAGCTTGCCCAGTTTCTCCATCTGGAGCAGTTCGCCTTCCACCATCTGCTGGGTCAGCTCGGTGAGGGAGTCGAGGACGCGAAAGTTGCGTTCCTGCAGCGCGACCTTGAACGACTGCATGTAAAGCCAGTCGCCCGCCAGTACGCATTTCGAGTTGCCCCATTGCGTGTTGGCGGCAGGACGGCCGCGGCGCGTTTTGGCGTCGTCGATGATGTCGTCATGGACAAGCGTGGCGGTGTGGATGATTTCGACGACCGCTCCCAGCCGGACCGCGCCCCGGCCTTCATAGTTGAAGAGTTTGGAGGCGAGCAGCAGCAGGGCGGGGCGCAGGCGCTTGCCTCCGCCGGCGCGCAGATACTCTCCAATTTCAGTGATGGCCCGGACGTTGGAAACCGTGTCGCGCCCGAACTCGCGCTCGATCGCCGCGAGATCGTCCCGCAACAGCTCGAACAGCTCTTTCCCGTTCATCGCGGCCTGCGTACTCAAAGGGTGCCTGCTCTAGTTCGACCGGTAATTGATGAACTGCGTATCGATGCCAAAATCGCGGCTGCGGACAAGGGCGATGACTTCCTGCAGCGTGTCGCGGTCTTTGCTGCTGACGCGCACCAGGTCGCCCTGGATCGAAGCCTGCGCTTTTTTCTTGGAATCCTTGATCACTTTGACGATCTCTTTCGCCTTTTCGATGGCGATGCCCTGCCGCATGGTGATTTTCTGCCGCACGCTGCTGTGGGCGGCCGATTCCAGCGCTGCGTAAGTCAGTCCTTTCAGCGAAACCCCGCGCTTGACGAGCTTTTGCTGCAGGATGTCGTTGACCGCCTTCAGCTTGTACTCGTCGGCCGAGCTGAGCACGATGGCATCTTTCTCGACCTCGATGTTCGACTTCGAGTCTTTCAGGTCAAAGCGGGTGTGGATTTCCTTCAACGCCTGTTGCACAGCGTTGGAGACCTCTTGCATGTCGATCTTGCTGACGATATCGAAGCTGTTTTCGGGCATGGCGGAATTGTTTCAGTGCGATGAATCGCAACCCTTGAGGGTAACAGAATTAAGGCTAGGCGGGGACGGGCAGGCGGAAGAAACGGTAGAAGTTTGCGGCGGTGAGTTGGCCGATTTGCTCGGGGCTGAGCGAGCGCAATTCCGCCAGTTTGCGGGCGGTTTCCACGACGAACGCGGGCTCGTTGCGCTTGCCGCGATTGGGAACCGGAGCCAGGAACGGCGCATCGGTTTCGATCAGGATGCGGTCGAGCGGGACTTGCATCGCGGCGTCGCGGATGGGCTGCGCTTTTGGGAAGGTGAGATTGCCGGAGAACGAAATCATAAAGCCCATGTCGAGCGCGCGACTGGCATGGGCGGTGTTTCCGCTGAAGCAGTGCAGGATACCGCCGAGGCCGCTGGGCGCCCAGTGTTGTTGAATGAGGCTGAGGCAGTCATCCCATGCGTTCTCGCTGGCGTCCGACGGGCGGCAGTGAATGATGATGGGCAGCTTCGCCTCCGCCGCCAGTTCCACTTGCTCTAGGAAAACCAGTTGCTGGGTGTCACGCGGGGAATGGTCGTAAAAATAATCGAGCCCGATTTCTCCCCACGCGATTACTTTGGGATGCTTCGCCAACTGCGCCATCTCCAGGTAGTCGGCGTCCGTGGCCAGCTTTGCTTCATGAGGATGGATGCCGACAGTGGCGTAGAGAAAATCGTATTTCGCCGCGAGTTGGATGGCGCAATCGAGCGATCCAGGGCCGGTGCCGCTGCCGATGGCGAGAATGTTTCGGATGCCGGCGGCGCGAGCGCGCTCCATCACTTGTTCCCGGTCAGCATCGAACTGCTCCATCTCGAGATGTGCGTGGGAATCAACGAACATCGATGATCACATGGGGACAGCCGCCCTCGGCTGTCCCGCCGGGCGAAGCCCGGCTTTCATTTCAACCTTGCTCCTGCCGGTACATCCTCCAGAAAGCCAGCCAGCACGGGCTTTCCGCCCTCGAGCGATGCGGCGACGATCATGCCGTTCGATTCGATGCCGCGCATTTTGCGCGGCGCGAGATTGGCTACGATCACGACTTTTCTTCCCACTAGCGTTTCAGGGGCGTAGGCCTCGGCAATACCGGCCAGCACCTGCCGCACTTCGCTGCCGATGTTTACTTCCAGGCGCAAGAGTTTGTCGGACTTGGGCACGCGCTCGGCGACCTGCACAATGCCGACGCGCAGATCGATCTTGGCGAAGTCGTCGATGGTGATTTTGCAGTCGCCGTTTACCGGAACCGCGGCCGGAATCGCGGGTGGCGCGGCCGCCGGAGTTGCCTCCGCCGCGGGCGCTCCCGCCTGTTGAGTTCGCTGCTCTTCCATTTCCTTCATCCTTTCCACGGCCGACTTGTCGGCGCGCGGGAACACCGGTTGCACGCTGCCCAGCTTAATGCCCGAGGGCAACTGTCCCCACCGCAACGATGCGAGATCAAATTCCTGAATATTGCTCAGCCCAAGCTGCTGCCAAATCTGCGAAGTGGCATCGGGCATGACCGGATGCGCCAGCGCGGTAACGATGCGCAGTGCTTCAGCCGACGTATAGAGAACAGTTGCCAGACGCTCGCGGCTTTCGGCGTCCGGCTTTTCGGCGAGCGCCCATGGTTGCTGGGTGACGATATAGCGGTCGACGGCAGCAACCAGTCCCCAGGCGGTTTCCAGCGCGCGCGAGAATTGAAAATCGTCAAACAGCGGGCCAAATTCTGCGATGGTTTTGCGCGCGGCGTCGGCGATTGCCGCGTCGCCGCCGGCCGCCGCCTTTGGCACTTCGCCCTGAAAATATTTGCCGATCATAGTCAGGGTGCGGCTGGCGAGATTGCCCAGGCCGTTGGCGAGGTCGGCGTTATAGCGCTGGACGAGCGCATCGAAAGAGAAAGACCCGTCCTGTCCGAACACGATTTCGCGCAACAGGAAGTAACGCAGCGCATCGTTGCCCAGCACGTCGAGTATGGTCTCCGGGCGCACGATGTTGCCGCGCGACTTCGACATTTTGCTTTCTTCAAACAGCAGCCAGCCGTGGGCGACAATCGATTTCGGCAACTCAAGTCCGGCGGCCAGCAGAAAAGCCGGCCAGTAGACGCAGTGGAAGCGCACAATCTCCTTGCCGATCATGTGAACGTCGGCGGGCCAATATTTCTTGAATGCGGCCTGCGCGCCGGCGTGGGATGAACCGAATCCAATCGCCGTGATGTAGTTGGCCAGAGCGTCGAGCCACACATAAACCACGTGACCGGCATCGTCGGGCACGGGGATACCCCAGGAAAAAGTCGAACGGCTGATGGAAAGATCGCGCAGGCCCGAGCGCACGAAGGAGGCAACTTCGTTGCGCCGCGTATCCGGCCGCACAAATTTCGGGTCTTCGTACAGCTTCAGCAACTGGTCCTGAAACGCCGAGAGCTTGAAGAAGTAGTTGTCTTCCTTCACCGTTTCGGTGATGCGGCCGCAGGTAGGGCAGGGATCGCCGGGCTGCGCGCCGTCGACGTAAAGCTCGTCCGACACGCAGTATTGGCCGGTGTAAGTGCCTTTGTAGATATATCCGTTGTCGCGGATGCGGCGGAACAGTTCCTGCACGCGCTTTTTGTGGCGCTCTTCGGTGGTGCGGATGTAATCGTCGTTCGAGATTCCCATGCGCTTCCACAGGGCACGAAACTCGGCGGAAATCTCGTCGGCATATCTTTGAGGAGTGGTGCCGGCGGCGAGGGCGGCGCGCTCGATTTTCTGCCCGTGCTCGTCGGTCCCGGTCAGAAAGAATACGTCGGCGCCAAGCAGCCGTTGCCTTCGCGCCACGGTGTCGCACGCGATCGTCGTATAGGCGTGGCCGATGTGCGGCCGCGCATTTACGTAGTAGATCGGCGTCGTGATGTAAAACTTCCTGGTCATAAATTCTCTGCTGATTATTTCCCGCCCAGATACTGCCGCGCGGCCTCCTGCATGACCTGCTTCAGGGGAACTCGATGTTCCACCGCCAGCTTGCGGCAGTCTTCATATTCAGGCGCAAAGTTGGTGACCGAACCATTCATGCTGCCGATCTTGATGCGCACTTCTCCCCAGGGTGTGCGAACGTTTTCCCAGCGGCGGGCCAGGCAGCGGCGTTGCTCTTCGCGCTGACGCACGCCCAGCGTGGTGGTTTCCGCGAAGATGATGCGCGTCAGTTTCTCCGCATCAGTAGGCGAGCACAAAACCGTGAGCAGCGTGCCCGGTCGGTTCTTCTTCATCTGGACGGGCATGGCGAAGCAATCGAGCGCGCCCTCTTCCAGCAACCGGTCGGTCACGTAGCCGAACACCTGCGGATTCAAGTCGTCGAGATTCGCCTCGAGCACACAGACGGTTTGAGAGTGCGCCGATTCTGCGTGCCGATGATCGGCGGCCCCAGTGTCGCCGATGGTCAATCTCACGACGTTCGGATGGCCTCTAAAATCGCGGGTTCCCGCCCCGTATCCGCTCTTGATGATGCTCAGGGCGGGAAAGGACGAAAAATGCCGGGCAAGCGTTTTCACGATTGCCGCACCGGTGGGCGTGACCAGTTCAGCCTGCAGTCCCGAGGAATAGACCGGCGCGCCCGCAAGCAGTTCGGCGGTTGCAGGGGCCGGTACGGGAAACGTTCCGTGCGCGCATTCGACGGTGCCGCCGCCGACGTTGAGCGGCGAACAGACAATTTCGTCCACTGCGAGCGCCTCTGCGCCGACCGCCGCGCACACGATGTCAACCATCGCATCGACGGCACCGACTTCGTGAAAGTGAACGGCGTCGATCGTCGTGTTGTGGATTTTGGCTTCTGCCGCGCCGAGTGCTTCAAAAATAGCGATGGCCGTCTTTTTTGCCTGGGCGGAGATGTCGGCTGAACCGATGATCTGGCGAATCTCGGTCAGGCCTCGTCCGTGCCCATGGGGGTGGGAGTGAGCGTGCTCATGTGCATGGCTGTGTGTGTGCTCGTGTTCGCTGTGCTTGTGATCATGGTCATGTCCTGATTCGCCTGCGGAAACCAGTTCGCGCGGCGCATCGTTCTCGCCGTCTACCAGGACGTCAACTTTGGTCGCCGAAATTCCGGCGCGGACGACCTTGGAGATCTGCAACCGCGCACCTATGTTCAGGGCCGAAACCGCCTGCTCCAGCACCGCCGCAGACACTCCGGCATCGATCAGAGCGCCCATAAACATATCGCCGCTGATGCCGGAAAAACACTCGATGTAAGCGATGCGCATGCGATTCAGGTTGATTTTTCATCATAGGGAAGGCGGCAGGTCGCGTCAAACGGAGCGCCGCGTGCTCCTGCTACAATCGCTGTTTCTTTCGCCACTTTGAGAGGAATCTTTGTACCGGCATTTTCAACGCCAACTCGCCGGCGCGATGAAGGACTATCTTCGCAGCGCCTACCAGATCGAAGTGGACTCGGTGGTGATAGAGCAGCCGCCGAAAGTCGAGCTGGGCGAGTATGCTTTGCCGCTGGCGTTTGAGCTGGCGAAAAAACTGCGCAAGGCGCCGCGCAAGATTGCCGACGAGATTGTCGCCGGAATCGGCGCGGTGGAAGGTTTCGAGCGATTCGAAGTAGGCGGCGCGGGTTACATCAATGCTCGGCTGAACCGGGCTGTGCTCGCGGCCGATCTGGCCGCGGACCGCAAGTCTGACGCCGACCGTGGCGCCGGCAAGATTCTGGTCGAGCATTCCAGCATCAATCCCAACAAAGCAGCGCACATCGGGCACTTGCGCAACGCAATTCTCGGCGACACCTTTGTCCGCCTGCTGCGCTATGCGGGCAGGGAAGTGGACGTTCAGAATTACATCGATAACACCGGCGTGCAGGTGGCCGACGTGGTCGTCGGCTTCGCGCATCTGGAGAAAAAATCGCGCGCCGACGTCGAGGCGCTCGTCCGCGAAGCGAAATTTGATTATTTCTGCTGGGACCTCTACGCGCGTGTCTCGCAGTGGTATGGCGATGACAAGGAGCATCTCAAGGTACGTGCGCAGACGTTGCACGAGATCGAAGCCGGCGGGAACGAGACGGCGGCGCTGGCGGAGTTGATCTCGATTGCGGTGTTGCGCCGCCATCTCGAGACCATGGACCGCCTCGACATCGAGTACGACTTTTTGCCGCGCGAGAGCGAAATTCTTCGGCTGCATTTCTGGGACGCAGCGTTCGGCAAGCTGAAAGAGGCGGGCGTTCTGACATTTGAGAACGAGGGCAAGAACAAAGGCTGCTGGGTGATGCGGCGGGCGGGGACGGAAAAACTCGACGACGCTGGCGGCGATCTGGAGGATGTGCTTACACACATTGCTCTTTCGTCAGGATTGGGTGATCGCCGCTCGCAAATTTCCGAAGACGACCAGAAAGTCATCGTTCGCTCCAACGGCACCGTCGGCTACGTGGGCAAAGACATCGCTTACCATATGTGGAAGTTCGGCCTGCTGGGACGGGATTTTGGGTATCGCAAGTTCTATCGTTACCCGAACGGCCACGACTGCTGGATTTCCACGACTGAAGGCGAAAAGGAGCATCCTCATTTCGGCGACGTGGCGGAAATCTACAACGTGATCGACGCGCGGCAGTCGGAGGCGCAAAACACCGTGATCGAAGCGCTGCGCGGGCTTGGCCACGGAGAAGCTGCCGGCCGCTACACACACTTTTCTTACGAGATGGTCGCGCTCACGCCGCGCTGCGCCGCCGAGATGGGATACACGCTGAGCGACGAAGATAAGACGCGCTCTTACATCGAAGTCAGCGGACGCAAAGGTTTCGGAGTGAAGGCCGACGACCTGCTCGATGCGCTGATCGCTTCGGCGAAAAAAGAAGTCGATTCGCGCCACCCGCAACTCACCGAAGCCGAGCGACTGGAAACCGCCACGCAGATCGCAGTGGGCGCGCTGCGCTACTTCATGCTCAAGTACACCAAGAATTCGGTGATCGCTTTCGATTTCAAGGATGCGCTCAGCTTCGAGGGCGAGACTGGGCCCTACGCGCAGTACGCCGTGGTCCGCGCCGGCAGCATTTTTCGCAAAGCGGGCATCGATCCCGACAGCCCGCAGACGCTTCTCGGCAAAGAAGAGTTCGCGCAGTTTCTGACCGGCGATGCCGCCAACGAAATCTGGGAACTATGGCTGACGGCGTCGCAAACCTCGCACGTTGTCGAGAAGAGCATTGCGACCACCGAGCCGGCCTTCATCGCCAAGCATGCCTTCCGGCTCGCGCAGTTGTTTAACGCGTTCTATCACCGATATCCGATTCTCAGCGAGACCGATCCCAAGCGGCGCGAGTTTCTTTTGTCCACCGTTGCAGTGCTGCGGCGGGAGCTGACGCGCACGCTTGCCGCCATGGGAATTTCGGTCCCGGCCGTGATGTAAGGCCACCGCCCTGGCACTCTCCAAGTCCGGGGTGCCACGCTATGCTTGAAGCATGGCTTTGCCGGAGAGAATCATGACGTGCTCCCGTTCCTTCATCCTTCCCCTTATCGCATCGGCCATTGGTCTTTTCCTTCCCAGCCCCGCGGTGACGGCCCAGGACGCTGCGCCGCAGCCAGCGCCGGCCGCGCGGCCCCGCATTGGCCTTGCCCTCAGCGGCGGCGGCGCGCTCGGCCTGGCCCACATCGGCGTGCTGCGGTGGATGGAAAAACATCACATTCCGGTCGACAGCGTTGCCGGCACCAGCATGGGCGGAATCATCGGAGCGATGTATGCCACCGGCATGTCGCCGGCCGAGATTCAGAAATTCGCGCTCGAGATCGACTGGGACGAAGCCTTGCTGCCCGAGCCGACCTACGACCAGCTTTCCTACCGTCGCAAGCAGGACCGTCGCAGCTATCAGATCGCCGCCGCGCTCGGCCTGAAGAAGGGGCTCAATGGGCCCAACGGCTTCAGTGCCGGACACGGCGTAGGCCTGCTGCTGGACCGCTTCGCTTTCCCGTACTCCAATATTGCCAGCTTCGACGATTTGCCGATTCCATTTCGTTGCGTGGCCACCGACATGTCGAGCGGCGATGAGGTTGTCCTGCACGACGGCTCTTTGGCCGAGTCAGTGCGCGCCACTATGGCCATTCCGGGCGTGTTCACGCCGGTCGAGATCGCCGGGCGGGTCCTGGCCGACGGCGGCATGGTCGAGAACATTCCGGTCAGCGTGGTGCGCAACATGAAGGCCGACCGCGTGATCGCAGTAGAACTGCGCGTGCCAATGGGAGGCCGCGAGGAACTGGAAACCTTGACCGGCGTGCTGAGCCGCGCCCTCGACGTAGTGATCGTGCAGAACGAGCGCCGCTCGCTGGCGCTGGCCGATGCAACCGTGACCGTGAATGTCGGCAAGCTCACCGCGATCGACTATCACGCAGCGAAGGAACTCATCCAACTGGGCTATGACGCCGCCGCCAGCCAGGCCGCGGTGCTGCTGCCGTATGAAATGACGGACGAATCGCAATGGAACGACCACCTCGCCGCCCGAATGGCACGGAAGCGCCCGCTCGTGAAGCAGGTGAAACTGATCAGCGTGGAAGGGGGAGACTCTGACGAAGACCGGCGGATTGCCAGCAGTCTGCGGGAAGTCACGCAGGGGCCGCTCGATCAGCCCCGGCTGGAGACTCGCCTGACGCGCATTGCCGGCGAAGGCGAATATGACCGGCTCGGCTATGAAGGGTTTGTGCAGAACGGCGTGCCCGGCCTGCGCGTCACCGCCCACCAGAAAACCTATGGCCCGCCCTTTGTCGACCTGGCGGTCGATGTGAACGGATCGGGCGTGGCGGCGTTCGACTTCTCCGCCGGCACTCGCGTTACTTTCATGGACGTTCGCCACCACGGCGGCGAATGGCGCAATGATCTGCTGCTGGGATCGAGCAACCTCGCTGCGACCGAGTTTTATCAGCCGATCGCGAACACTGGGTTTTTTGTGGCTCCGTTCGCCTTCGCGTCAAAAACCCCGCGCAACGCCTTCTCCGGCCAGCAGCGGGTGGCCATCTTCGGTGACGAGCGCGCCGGCGGCGGCCTCGACATTGGTTACAACACCGGACGGCGCAGCGAAGCGCGGCTCGGATACGAGATCTTCCAGGGGAAACTCAGCCCGCTGGTCGGCAGCTCGGGGCTTCCCACCGCCAAAGGCAGCACCGGCGAATTCCGCCTGCGCTATGTCTGGGACGGGCAAGACAGCCCGTCGATTCCCAGCCGAGGCACGCGCATCATGGCCGACCTGACGCGTGTGCTGCAAAGCCCGCAACTGGCGCACCCGCTGGACCAGGCCGAGCTGCAGACTTCGAGTTTCGTTCCGCTCGGCGGCAAGACTTCGCTGTTTGTGAACGCATCGGGCGGCACCACGTTTCACGGCGCAGCCGGACCGCTCCAGGTTTTCGCGCTGGGCGGGCCGTTCCGCCTGGGCGCATATTTGCCACAGGAATTTCTTGGCAGCCACTATGCGTATGCGTCGGTGGGATTCCGCCGCGAGCTGTTCCAACTTCCGCCGCTGGTAGGAAAAAAGGTTTATTGGGGAGGGTGGTACGAATCAGGCACGGCCTTCTTCAAGCCCGGGCCCATCGTGGTGCGGGGGAGCCTGAACATTGGTTTGGTTGCCGATACCATCCTCGGGCCGATCTTGCTGGGCGGCAGCGTCAGTCCCACGGGGCAGGCGCGGGCCAATTTCTCGGTGGGGAGATTGTTCTAAAGGGACTGCGATTAAGTGCAACAGCGAAAAAGCAGGTTTCTCGACTTCGCAAGATCGCCCGTAAAACGGGCAATCTTACTGCGCTCGAAATGACAGAAAAAATTAGCGTCAAGCTGTCATCCCGACCGAAGCGAACCCGAGCGAAGCGAAGGGGAGCGCAGTGGAGGGACCTGCTGTTCGCGCCCCGGCAAGATCCCTGACGATCCGTGGCGCTGTTTTACTTGAAGTTGCGCACGAACTCCACCAGGCTACGCAGCGCGATTCCGGATGGGCCTTTGGCGATCCACGGCTTCTGGTCTTCCATCCAAGCGGTTCCGGCGATGTCGAGATGGATCCAGGGCGTGTCTTCGGCAAATTCTTTCAGGAACATCGCCGCGGAAATCGCTCCGCCCCAGCGGCCCCCGGAGTTCACGATGTCGGCGATGCCGGACTTGATGTAGTCGCGATATTCGTCGTCCACCGGCAAGCGCCACATTTTTTCTCCCGCCGCGGCGTTGGCTTGGTGGAAGCGCTCGTACATGGCGTCATCGTTGGCGAAAATTCCGGCATTGGTGAAACCCAACGCCACGACCACGGCGCCGGTCAACGTGGCCGCGTCTACCAAATGCGTGCAGCCGAGTTGCTTGGCGTAGTGCAGGCCGTCGGCGAGCACCAGCCGGCCTTCGGCATCGGTATTGATGATCTCGATGGACTTGCCCGACATCGCGATCTGCACATCGCCCGGCTTCTGGGCTTTTCCGGACGGCATGTTTTCCGTCGCGCAAATCACGGCAATCACTTTCACCGCTGGCTTTAACTGCGCAATCGCGCGCATGGCGCCGATCATGGTTGCGCCGCCGGCCATGTCATATTTCATCTTTTCCATGCCGTCGGCGGGCTTGATCGAAATGCCGCCGGTGTCGAAGGTGATACCTTTGCCGACCAGCCCGAGCACCGGTTTCTCCGGCGCTCCCGCGGGTTCGTACCGCAGTACGATCAGCGCTGGCGGTTCATCGGATCCCTGGGCCACGCCCCAGAACGCGCCCATCTTCAATTCCTTGATCTTGTCGGCGCCGTAGACTTCGCACTTCAAGCCGTTTTCCTGCGCCATCTTTTTGGCGCGTTCGCCGAGCATGGTCGGCGTCATGCGGTTCGAGGGCTCGTTGACCAGGTCGCGGACAAAATTCTGCGATTCGCCGATGACCTGCGCTTCTTTCATCGCTTTCTCTATCGCCGCCTGATCGCCCGACGCAACGACGGTCAGCGCGTCGATGCTCTGGTCTTTGCGGTCGCTGCGATAGTAGTCGGGCTCAAAGTTGCCCACGAACGCACCTTCCACGATGGCGCGGGCTGCATCAGCAGCAGGCAGGGAAGCGGGGGCCGCGATGGCGAGGCTGCGCATACCGCGAGATTTCAGAGCGCGCACTGCAGTCCCGGCCACGCGACGCAATTCATACGCGGAAAAAGACTTGGCTTTGCCGCCGCCCACCAGCAGCAGCCGCTTAGCTTTCAATCCGGCGGGCCTGTGCAGCAGAGTGGTTTCGAACATCTTGCCCGTAGTTTCAGCACTGGCGATCACGTCGGCGGCAGCCGCGGCCAGGGCCGCGTCGGTGCTGTCTACCTTCACTTTCGGGCTGTCTTTGTCGCCATGGTCGAGCACAAGGGCGACCAGGCATTCGGTTTCAACGGCAGAGGGCGAGGCGAGGGTAATCTGTGTCTTCATAGTTTGTATTTTCGATGGCTGGTAATCTCTTAGTATCGTCGGCGCAAGGTGGATTAGGCAAGCGGCGGTCGCGAAATACAGCACTGCCGTCTGTCATCTTGAGGGTAGCCGATGCTTCGCGCAGCGAAGCACCGGCGGAGTCGAAGGATCCCTACGCTCAGCACTGACGCCGGGCCGCAGAGATCCTTCGACTGCAGTTTTGCTCTGGCAAGCCTGAGCAAAATCCTCGCTCTGGATGACACGACTTGAGACGAGACATGGACGAACGCATGAACCTCAACTCATCCTCGACCGACGCACAACTGGTGACGCTGGTCGAGCAGTTCGAGCAGGGAATCGCACCCAGCGCTGCTTTCCCGCACGTCGAGCACGTGAAGGTGGCGTTTGCCTATCTCTGCGTTTATCCCAAGATCGAAGCGCTGGAAAGGTTTGCCAACGGCATCAAGCGGCTGGCCGTCGCAAAAAACAAGCCCCAGGCCTATCACGAGACCATCACCTGGGCCTACATATTCCTGATTCATGAGCGCATGACCGCCAGCGGTACCCGCGACTGGGAACAATTCGGCGTCGAAAACCCGGACTTGTTCGATTGGAAGAACTCGATTCTCTCCCGCTATTATTCGAAGGCCCTGCTCGACTCTGACCGCGCGCGCCAGGTTTTCGTGATGCCGGACCTGCCCTCGCAACCGTGACCTCCACCATGTCTTCGTTTCGCGTCCGCCTCGCGCTGCTGTCCGATGTTCCGTCATTGCAGCCGTTGATCGCCGCGTCGGTGCGCGGCCTGCAGGCAGGCGATTACACGCCGGCGCAGCTCGAAGGCGCCCTTGTGTCTGTTTATGGCGTCGACACCCGGCTGATCGAAGATGGCACCTACTTCGCGGTCGAGGAAGAAAACTCAACGGCACAACTCGTCGGCTGTGGCGGGTGGAGCCGCCGCAAGACTCTCTATGGTGGCGACCAATATGCCGGACGTCAGGACGACCTGCTCGATCCGGCAACTGATCCGGCGAAGATTCGCGCTTTCTTTGTTCACCCGCAGTGGGCGCGCCGAGGGATAGGCTCGCTGATTCTCGATGCCTGCGAAAATGCCGCCATCGCCGCCGGCTTCCGCCGCCTGGAAATGGGAGCCACGCTTACCGGCGTCCCTTTCTACGCGGCGCGTGGATACGTCGCGCTCGAAGCGATGGCCGTCCCGCTCGGCAACGGAGAAAGCCTTCCCATCGTGCGTATGGCGCGCGACGTATGAATGTTCTTTCTTCCTCTGTCATTCTTCCTCTGTCATTCCGACCGGAGCCGTCCCCTGCGCGAAGCGAATGGGACGGCGGAGTGGAGGAACCTGCTTTTTCCCCCCAAGCCGACAAAGATGGCGAAGAGTAGAATCACCCTCATGCCGGATGATCCAGATCGCGACCGCAAGCCCGACCCTATGGTGCAGGTCGCCCGCTACTCTGAACTGGGATTCATCATTCCCGCCGCGGTCCTCGTCGGTTTCGGTTTCGGCAAACTGCTTGACTACTGGCTGCACACGACATGGATCTACATCCCCGGCCTGCTGCTGGGCGCTGTCGCCGGCTTCACTGACGTGATCCGCCGCGCCTGGCCTTCTTCCAAAGACGAATGACGCTCCCGTCATCCACACCAACCTCTCAGCTTGCGGCGCGGCTGGTGAAGTTCACCGCGGCCTCGGGTGCGTTGCTGGCTGGGCTGGCAGTGTGGCGTTACGGCTGGCGCGGCGGACTTGGTGTTGCCGCCGGATCGGCCATCGCCTGCCTCAACCTCGTACTGCTTACCCGTGCCGTGCAGGGACTGGCGGACCGCATCGTGAATGCGCAGAGTCAGGAGCGTGGCGGGCGCATGATCTGGCGTTTCTTCATCCGGTACGTCGCGGTCGTAGTGGTTTCTTATGTTATATTTAGGGGTTCTTCTCAAGCTTTCACCGGGTTCCTTGTCGGACTGTGTACTCCGGTCGGCGCCTTAATGCTGGAAGCCGCGCTTGAGATCGCCAAGCTGGTAGGCGAGCCGTAGTTTTCGGCGGGGCAATCCAGGCAATCGAGGTTGAGGAACGCCGCATGGAGCAACTCTGGTTTACCGCGCTGCTGAACCGCTTTTTCGGCCGTGCGACGCTTGCTTTGCTGAACGCCATCGGAGTCCATCCCCGCCATCCGGAAGCGCCGATCACCAACGCGGTGTCGATGGAGATTCTGGTCGTGCTTTTCCTGACGACGCTGTTCGTGATCGTGCGGACGCGACTGTCGGTGGACCGTCCCGGCGGCCTGCAGCATGGGTTTGAGCTGGTGGAGAACTTTTTCAGCGGCCTGGCCAGCGAAACGATTGGCCACGATTACGAGCGCTACATGCCCTACCTGACCGCATTGGGTCTGTTCATCCTGACGTCGAATCTGATCGGCCTTATTCCCGGACTCGAATCGCCGACGGGCAATGTGGTGGTCCCGCTGGGTTGCGCGGCCCTGACTTGGGTGTACTACAACTTTCAGGGAATTCGCGTGAACGGTCCGATTGGCTACCTGAAGCACTTCATGGGACCCATGTGGCAGATTTCATTTCTTATGTTTCCCATCGAAATTTTCAGCCACGCGGCGCGACTGCTCTCGTTGACGGTCCGTCTTTACGCCAATATTTTCGCCGGCGACCGCGTCAACCTGGTATTCATTTCGCTGGTGCCGATTGGCTTCCCGCTAGTATCCGAAGCTCTGCACATCATGGTGGCCTTTATTCAGACTTATATTTTCGTGCTGCTGGCGTGCGTATATATCGGCGAGGCAACCGCGCACAACCACTAGCGGCACACGGCTTCAAAACTTGCCTTCAGCGTGAGGGCGCCAGCTCTACCGGGGCGTCAACCACCTCCTGGAGGAATTCATACGAGGAGAAACACAAATGCGCAAATTAGTCATGCTGTTCCTGGTCATAGCGGCGGTCTCGATCTTTGCCATGCCCGCCTTCGCCCAGGGTTCCGCCGCTCCGGCGTCCGGCCCTAACTGGATCGCCATCACTTCCGGCTTCGCCATGGCGATTGCCGCCGGTCTCGCCGCTCTTGGACAGGGACGCGTCGCAGGTTCTGCCTGTGAAGCGCTGGCGCGCAATCCGGGCGCCCGTCAGGGAGTTCAGCTCGCGCTGATTCTCGGCCTGGCTTTCATCGAGTCGCTGGTGCTGTTCACACTGATGATCGTGTTTGTAAAAGTCGTTTAGCAGCCTGCGTCAATCAAGAAAAACGGCCCCGCTCACGCGAGGCCGTTTCTATTTCTGCAAATTGCTTCGCTAGCCCTTGCGGTTTCCGTCCCAATCCTTGCCTTTGGCTTGCGGGCCGCGCTCGAAGGCCTCGACCAGCAGGCGACGCAGCCGGTATCGGCTGTCGAGGTCGGTACTCACAATTTCGAATCCCACTTCGTTCACGCGCGCGCGGCGCAGCAGCACGTGCGCTTTTACCTTGTGACGCACACCGGCTGAAATCTCCAACTGCGCTTCGCTGCCGATGCGCAAGTTGTCCTCTTTCGTTCCCATGCCGCCGCCCAGGCTCAGTTCGCGGATGAGAATCTTCGACTTGCCCCACGAACTGCTGATGACCGCCGGCACCGACTTTGGCAGCGCCATGCGCTCATACCGCCGCTGGCGCACCCAGGGGCAGGCCGGCGCCATGTCGAGCGGAGCGATTGCCAGTTCTGCTGGTTCCAGGCCGCTGTCAGAGACGACCTGCGCGCTGTATCGCGGATCGATCTTCGCCAGCGCCTGTGCCGCCGCCACGCGCAATTCCTTGTGATGTACCCAGCCAAACGTTTTCTTAGTTTCGACAATCTCGCGGAGCACCGGAACGGCCTCGGCGGCCCTCAACCGGCCCAGCGATTCGATCGCTTTTAATTGAAGGAAAGCCGATCGCGACTCGGCTTCTCCGGGCTTGGCCATTGTCGCCAGGGCCATAGCAAGGCTCTGGTCGCCGCTCATGCCGATTTCATCCACCGCTTCGGGAAGGACGAGAGGATCAAGAATCTCCGCGAGTTCCAGCAGGGTGCGACCGCGATCGGCCGCTGCGCCGTAAGCGATCTGCCGCGCCACAATGTCGTGATAGAAGCGGTTCCATTCCGGCAAGCGTGCCGGCAGAAGCTCCAGCAGCGTGGCGACGTCGAGGCGGCTGAGCAAGCCGACCGCCGCGGCGGCCTGCCGCGGCTGCGCGGTGCGCAGCATCTCCCGCAACTGCGTGATCGCAGGAGGTCCGATTTCCTGCACCAGCTCCATCATCTTGTCGCATTCGTCGCGACGCGCACAGCGGAAGAATCGGTCCGCGAGGTGTTCGGCGCCAAAAAACGCCGTCCGGCGCAGCACCGTCAGCAAGGCCGGATGGAAAGTCGCTTCCTGCAAGGCTTCTTCAATAAACTCAGGCAAACGATTCTCCACCCCGACGCGCGGGCGCAACTCGTTCACCAGCACCGGGCGCTCACGGCCAATCGTATCCAGGCCGGCGCAGACTTCGTTCACCGCGCCATAGGCTTTCGCAGAGTTGGCCTCCTGGCTCAGGCGGACAAATGCTGCGCTCATCATGCTCTGCAGTTCCGGGTCTTGCTCAGCGGCCAGAGCCGCGCTTAACTTCTGGATGCAACCGCCGAAAGTCTCCCCGCCCAGTCGGCTGTAAAGGTCCGCCAGTTGGCTCAATCCGGTCGCCGTCTTCTTGCGCGGCTCTGCATCCTTGCTGTCGAGCCCGTTGTAATAATTGGTGAGGATCTGCGCCGCAACTGCGTTGTCTTCGCGGTCCATCAGCAACTCGGCAAACTGGCGCACGTTGCGCGGAGGCACACACGCTGCGTCGCTCGACATCAGCACCGTCATTTTTCCGGATTCCGGAACCTCGGCCCAGAACATGCGGTCCAGGATGTCGGCGTGGGACTCGACCAGAATCCCGGCCTTGCTCATCTTGTCTTCCTGCAATTTCAGGATGTGGCGCAACGAGTCCATCTGCCGGCTCATGTGCTCCATCATCTGGTGTACGGCGTTCACTTTGACTTCGCCCTTGGAGTAGCGCTCCAGCGCGAAGCGGATGGCCATGTGCTCGGCGGCCTTCATCAGCAGCGGAGCGTCTTCCTCTTGCGCCGAGTTCGCCTGCGTCGCCAGACCAGCCAGCAACTGCTGCAGGTTTACGCGCGTGTTGGGGTCGGCTTGCGCCAGGTCTTTCTGCAGGTCTTCTTCCGAGATGCTGGGATTGTTCTGGGCTTCGCCAAATCGCGTGAGCAGGCGGATGGCCTGAATGACCTCGGCCTCCTGCAAGGGAACCATCTCGACCGTGGGGCCTGAGGTTGCGTCTCCGAGCCGCACCGCGCCGCCCTTTTGCATGTTGGGAAACGTGCCGGCCGGAATGTCGCCCCCGCCCCCGCCAGATCCGGTGCCATCCCCGCCGCCGGCCGTGGCTCCTTCTGCGGCGGCAATCAACTGCATCAGCTTCTGCGGATCGTTCAACCACTGCTTGAATTCGGGGCCCAGCGTTTGGGCTGCCAACTGCGCGGCCACGCTGATGTCGCCGGTCAGAGGATCGGCGGCAATGAACTTTACTTCGTTGATCTTGATCGAACACTTATTGCTTCCCAGCGCGTCTTTAATCTGCTTGGAAACGTCCTGGGCCTTCGATCCGGAAGTGGTGAAAGCCTTGACCAGGCGCGCGAAGTCGTCGGTCGTTACTTCCTTGGAGAAATGCAGGCTGGCCAATCCGGCCGCGGTCAGAAGCGAGGCAAAACTTTTTTCCGCCTGCCCCGACTCCAGCGGGATGCCGTCCAGCAATAGTCGGTTGTCGGAAACACCCAGCAGGAAGCCGCCATCGCCGGGCGCGAACGACTGTTGGAGCTCATTCCAGGTGGTTTCAAATTGTCCATCGGTGCGCTTGTGATCGAACCCGTACATTCGCGCGTATTTGACGAGAATGTTGAGGCTATGGACGAAGGCGCGTGCCGAGGCGGCGCGGCTCGCACTGGCAACTGCGTTAGCTGCTTTCGGGGCGGAAATAAAACCTTCTCCTGGATGATCTCGCCTCAGCCTACCGCTGCCCGGTAATCCGCGCACATTACCGCGGTAATCGCAAGGGAATGCCCAAAAGTGTGCCGGGCGTGCCAGGCGCAGAGTTTCAACCGTAACTTTTCTTGCGGCGTCACCCGAAGGCCCGTGTTTTCACCAGCGGGACGAGGGATCTCCGTGCGCCCTCAGCGTTTGTTCAGACTGAGGGCCGCTCGGGCGACGCACTCTCGATCGCAACTGCGGTAGCATAAGAGACTAGCTTTCCGCCTCCGAACTTGCCCACCCCAGCCAATCCGCCGACCGCAACCACCACCGGCCTTCGCTTCTGGATGGCCGACGTACTCGACCAGTGCGAGCGGGCGGAACGCAACTTTGACGTCGATCCAGTGCATGATCTGCGGGTCGCGCTGCGCCGGTGCCGCTCGCTCGCCGATGGCCTCATCAGCCTCGACCCCTCGCCGGAGTGGAAGAAGATGAAGCGAGCCGGGCGCAAGTTGTTTCGCAGCCTCGGCGAGTTGCGCGACGTGCAGGTGATGATGGAGTGGGTGGACCACCTCTCGCCCGCTCCAGCGCCGCCCGCGACAGATGCGGGTTCACTGTCAGCAGACCCGGGGTTACCCCACGACCCGACAGCCGTGGCCTTCCTCAATCTGCTGCGCCGCCACGAGCAGGACCATAAACTCACCGCTCAGGCGGCGCTGCATGCCTTTGACCGCAAACAATGGCGGCAATGGGGACGAAGCCTGCCCGCCCGCGCCTCACGTTTTCGTCCCGGCAACCCGCTGTTTCTGCATCTTGCGCTGGAGCGCTGGACCCAGGCCCGCGAACTCCATCGCCATGCCATGCGCAACCGGTCGCAGGTGTCGTTTCACGAACTTCGCATCGGAGTGAAACGCTTCCGCTATATCGTGGAAAATTTCTTGCCTGCCCAGCATGAGGCCTGGGGCAAGGACCTCAAACAGATTCAGGACGTGCTCGGGGAAGTTCACGATCTGGATGTGCTGTGGGCGATGGCGGAGCGCGTCCATGTGTTCCCGGACCCCGGCTCGCGCCAGGCCTGGAGAAATTCCATCGCCGAATCGCGCCGCAAGCGGCTGGATTTGTATCACGAGAAAATGGTCGGCCCCGATTCGCTTTGGATACGCTGGCGCGCAGGCTTGCCGCAGGGAATCGAAGTGCGCCAGATCGCGACCCGCCGGTTAAAGACGTGGGCGCGCGGGCTGGATCCGGATTTTCCACACTCCGAGCACGTGGCCCGGCTGGCGCTGGAGCTTTATGACGGCCTGCATCAGTCAGGTGCGATTCGGACAAACGGTCACGCGAACGACAAGCCTTCCAGATCGAATGGCGCTGCCGGCCACGATTTACGCGCCAGCCTTGAACTGGCCGCATGGTTGCACGATGTAGGGAAGGCGGAAGGGAGCAAGTCCCATCATAAGAAATCGGCCGACCTGATCCTGGCCAACGGTGCTCCTCTCGGATGGGACGTCGAGGAAATCAGGCGCGCCGCGCTGGTGGCGCGGTTTCACGCCGGCCCGCTACCCACCCGGCGACACAAACGCCTGCGCGACATGCTTCCCGCCGACCAGAATGCCGTGATGGAACTGGCCGCGGTCCTGCGCCTGGCCAACGCTCTCGACATTTCGCACGACGCGCACGTAAAAAAGTTGCAGATCAGGCCGCAAACCGCCGCTCACAGCCTCATGCATCCATCGCCGATCGTCGTCGCCGCCGAAGGCTACTCTCCGCACAGCCGTACGGCCCAGGCGGCGGCCGCGGAGCGCCACTGGCTGGAAACCATGCTGCATCGGCCCGTCCTCATCCGCGCGATGG
>Ga0209698_10000614_pt1 | contig 40767 bp, 33 predicted proteins | sample LitLauG_LLR_2012_FD_187203 | JGI IMG/M metagenome (GOLD analysis project Ga0209698, IMG submission 187203) | Freshwater sediment microbial communities from Pennsylvania, USA - Little Laurel Run_MetaG_LLR_2012 (SPAdes) (version 2) | ecosystem: Environmental > Aquatic > Freshwater > Creek >... | reverse complement strand
ACCCCGCCCGCCCCATGCGGTTACACGAAATGGGAGCGCGACGATTTTGCACCCCCAGCGGCGTGACAAGTGGCAGCATTGCTGGCGATTCGGCTGGCCTGAAGATCACCCGGACCTCTAGCCCCGAGGAATCCCCCATGCGACTCCGTGCCTCAATCCCCTGGACGCTCGCCGCCGCGCTCTTGCTCTCAGCCCTCTCGAGCGCGCCTCGGGCGCGCGCTCAGGCGGGCGCCGGGCCCACCTGGTACTCGATCGACGGACAGCCGGCCGGCACTCCGGCCCAAATCGTGATCGACGCCGCGGCCTCCGACGCGACCCGGACGGTTGGCACCCTCACGATCTCCGGATTCTGGGTTACCCCCAAGACCGCGCCCGACGGCTCGAGTTACAACGACATCCAGGTGCCGGGGCTCGGCAACATGAATCAGACCGGGGCGCCTCATCTGCCACGCGCGACGTTCGATGTGGGCGTGGTCACGGGCGCGGCGAACGTCACGCTGCGCGCCACGACGGCGCCGTCCGTATACATCCACGGCCTCCACCTCTGGCCGGAGCCGATCGAGGCCATGTACCACGACGGCTCGCCCGAGGTGTTCCAGCGCAACGACGCGATCTACTCGAACGACGCGTTCTGGCCGCCCGACACTTCGTCGTTTCCGGTGAGCGGCAACGGCAAGTTCGGAGTGCTCCCCTACGCGACGATTCAGTGCAATCCGTTCCACTACGACCCGCCGCAGGACGACACCGAGGTGCACCCGGCGTATACCTTCACGCTCTCGCACCTCGGCACGCCGCAGCTGCCGATCACCGTGCCCAAGTCCATGCTGAGCGCGCTCGGCGGATCGGTGATCAATTGGAATCAGGTCAGCCCGGTGGTCGCCCGCGATCCGATCCACTACGTCGGCTACTTCCTGTTCATCTGCAAGTCGGCCGACGTCCCGACGCTCCAGCCGCTGATCGATCAGAAGAAGGCGCGCGGCTTCTTCGTCTCGTTGCTGGACGCCGACGCGGTCGGACCCTCGTGCAACGGCATCTACCTCGCGATCCGCAGCTGGTATCTCTCGACACCCAAGAACTCGGACCACTACTGCATCCTGGCCGGCAACTACGCCGAGCTCGGCCAGTGCCTCTCACCTGCGATCTCCGGATTCCCGGACGGCGCGCTCTCGGACGATTCGTACGGCGCGCCGATGGCGCCGCTCATGCTGGACAAGCAGGTCATGGTGGGGCGGCTGCCCTACGACTACGCCTACCAGCTGGGTTACGAGGTGCAGAACATCCTCGCCTACGAGGACAATCCGCCGCCCTCGCCGCACTACGAGAACGTCATCCTCGCCGCGCACCAGGGCCTCATCAGCGGCACGGCGATCGACACCTGGCAGGAGGACGTGCGAAACGCCGGCTATGTGGTGGCGCCGAACTTCATCACCCAGTACGGCGTGGAGCCGGGGGTGAGCGATGCGTCGCTGAACGCGAACGTCATCGGCGGCGTCGGGATCCTGGCCTACTTGGGGCACGGGAATTCCTACCTGTGGGGCGGATGGGACCTCGGCAACGAGAACTACGACATCAACAGCGTCATCCAGTGTACGGACCACCCACGCCTGCCGATCGTGTGGTCGTTCGCGTGCGAGACCGGCGACATCTCCTCCGGCGCCAGCCTGGGAGAAGACTGGGTGCACGGCTACAACGGCGCGGTCGCATTTTATGGCGCCACAGCGAACGCGTGGGTCTCTCCGACCAACGATCTCGACAAGTTCATGTTCGACGAGGTGTACAACCACGCGAACACGATCCAGGGCTACACCATGGCCGCGGCCGAGTCGCGCACCGAGGCGATCCATCAGAGCGGCGAGGGCTGGAAGTTCCTGTTGCTCGGCGATCCGCAGATGAACATCCGGCGTTACTCGCCCCTGCCGTGGTATGCGCTGGCGCCGCAGATCCAGACCACGATCTGCGATCTCGGCGCCTGCTCGGGCTTCATGGTCACCGTGCAGAGCGCATCCGGCGCGCCGGTCGTGGATGCGCAGGTGAGCGTGGACTTCATTCCCGCCGGAACTCCCGGGGCGCGCGCACGGCCCAGCACCTCCGCGCAGGCGACGCAGACCGCCGAGATCATCGACGATCGCTACACCGACGCGACCGGCACCGCGACGGTTCCGCTGCCGGGGCTCACCGACGGCTCGCTCCGCTGGACGGTGCAGGCGGACGACGGCAATGCGGTCTACGATACGGCGCAGGTGGTGGGCGGCGTGCTGGCGGGCGCGGGCGCCAGCGCTCTCGGTCCGATCCGGCTCGCGGCGTGGCCGACGCTCGCTCGCACGCTCACGCGCCTCGATTTCGGGCGTCCGATCGACGCTGACGGCGAGGTGCGGATCTTCGATGTCGCCGGCCGGCGCGCGGCGACGCTTCCCGTCCGGGCGGGCGAGAGCGCCGCGCTCTGGAACGTCGCGACGGGCGGCTCGCGCGCACGGCCGGGCGTCTACCTCGCCGAGCTCGTGACGAATCGCACGCTTGGCAAGTGCCGGATCGTCGTCGTGCGCTAGTCGAGCCGGTCGCCGCCCAGGCGCTTCAGGATCCGATAGAGGTTGCGCTCGCTGATGCCGAGGATGCGCGCGGCGCGACGACGGTGGCCGCCGCAATGGCGGAGCACGTTCGCGACGTGCCGCAACTCCACCTCCTCGAGCGTCGCCAGCCCTTCGGGGGCGGGCGGGCGCAGACCCTCGAGCGGCTGGCGCTCCGGCACCGCGCCGGGCGCCCGCTCCTCCGACGGATCGGTCTCATGCGGCGTCACCGCGAGACCGACGCGCGAGTAGCTGATCGAGACCGGAATCACCGTCTTCTCCCCACCGCGGGCGCCCGGACTTCATGTCGCTGTACGAGATCGACGCCCGCGGCCCCATTCTCGGTTCCGCCGACCACCGGCGGAGCCCTTCTCGTGTCCATGGGCAATGTGGTCGCGAGACGCGATTCGAACAAGTATTCGAAAGTCCCAGCGGCGAACCTCGACCCCGGCCTCAGCGTGAGCTCGCCGCTTCCTTCCGGAGCGCGGACCGGCGCCCGCGCGCGTAGATCGCGCTGCCGATCGCGATCAGCAGCAGCGTTCCGCCGATCACCTTGATGGTGGCGAGCGCGGGGTTCGCGCTGTCGGAGGGCGGGATCATCGCGAGCACCATCGAGAGCGCCGTGGTGGCGAAGCCGAGGGCGCCGAGCACGGTCGCGGTCGCTCGTCCACCGGGCGCGCGCACCACTTCCGCACCCGCCGGCTCGCGCTGGAGCACGAGGTAGGCGGCAAAGAGACCGAGGATGGGAATGAAGTAGGTGATCGCGGTCATCGCGACGAGCGCGTCGTAGGCGCCCTTGACGCCGGTGCCGGCCTGGCCCAGCACCGCGAACAGCGCCGCTCCCACGCCCTGTGTGATCAGCGCGACGTGCGGGGTGCGCCAGCGCGGATGGAGCCGTCCGAACGCGCGCGGAAGAAAGCGATCCACGCCCGCGGCAAACGTGAGCCGTCCGCTCGCCGCAAGCCACGCGCCCAGGCCGCCGATCCCGCCCACCACGGTGAGCAGCGCCGCGACCGGTGTCATCCACGGCGCGCCAATCCGGCCGGCGGCGCGCTCGGTTGCCTGCATGATGCCCTCGAGGCCCGTCACCTCGCGCGGCGGGAGCGCGAGCAACACCGCGAGCGTGCCGAGCAGGTAGATCGCCGTGATCATGGCGCCCGAGATCAGGATCGCGCGCGGGATCGCGCGCCGCGGCTCACGAATCTCCTCGCTCATGAACGACGCGGCCTCGAAGCCGCCGAACGCGAACGCGATCGTGGACCACAGCACGAGGTCGCTGAGCTGGGCGCCGGGCACCATCGCGCGGGCGGTGAAGTGCGTGGCGGAGCCGAAGCGCGAGAACGCGATGAATCCGGCGGCCACGAGCAGCCCGACCGGGATCCACGTGCCGATCGCGCCGGCGTTGTGCAGCCACTTGCCGATGTCGAGCCCGACCAGGTTCAGGATCAGCGAGATCGCGAGCCCGACGAGCGAGGCGGTGATGAAGTAGGGGACGCTGGATGAAAGCGTGTGGGCGTGGGCGCCAAAGATGAACAGCGCGCTCGCCGCTGAGAAGTAGAGCAGGCCCGGAAAGTAAGTGAGATTCGTGGTCCAGTACATCCAGCCCGAGAGGAACGCGGGATAATCCCCGAACGCGCGCCTCGTCCAGACGTAGAGCCCGCCCTCCTCGGGATAGCGCGAGGAGAGCTCGACCACCGCGAAGCCGAGCGGAACGAAGAGCGCGACGAAGCCGATCAGCCAGATGACGAGGGCGCTCGGGCCCACCGCGGCCGCCGTCGCGATCCAGCGCGTGCCCACCACCGCCACGACGAAGTACATGACCACATCGGGCGTGGTCATCACGCGCCGCAGTCCCGGGGCTCCGCCCTCGGCCGCCGTTGCGTCCGTGCCGACGTGTGCGCTCATGAGGCGGGCCGGCGCGCGGCGTGAAGGATCGCCCGCATCGGCACCGCCACACCGGCGGCGCTCGCCCATGGCGCGAGCGAGCGCAGGAATTCGTCGCGGATGCGATCGAGCGCCGCCTGCGACTGATTCGCGAGCAGCGCGGCGAGCCGGATGGTGCCGGTGCGGAAGGTCTCGAAGATCTCGCGGCCGTCCGCGGCGCGGAGCACGAGATCGAGGCCGCGGCTGCGGATCGATTCGTAGCCGGCGGCGGCGAGCGCGGCCGCGGCGCGCGCGGGGTCCGCGAACTCGCTGGTCTCGCTCTGGAGGCCGGGATGCTCGCCGCGCGCGCGAACCGCACACTCGAGCAACCGCTGCGCCTCCGAGCGCTCGGCCGCGTCCCACACCGTGAGCGCGAGCGCTCCGCCCCGCCTCGTCACCCGCAGGCACTCGCGCAGCGCGCGCGCTGGATCGGCCAGGGTGTGGATGCCGAAGTTCATGATCACGGCATCGAACGCGCGCTCCCGAAACGGCGCGTGGTGCGCATCTGCGCGGACGAAGCGCGCTTCCGGCGCCACCCGCGCCGCCTGCTCGAGCATCCCCGATGAGTAGTCCGCGCCCAGCGCGCGTGCGCCGCGCGCCGCGGCGCCGGCCGTCGCCACGCCGGTGCCGCAGGCCAGGTCGAGCACGCGCGCGCCGGCCACGACCGACGCCTCATCGAGCAGCGCGGCGACCGTGAGGGTGGTGAAGTGCGCGAAGGTGTGGGCGTAAACCGGCGCCACGCGCGTCCAGGCGCGCTCGCCGCCGGGGGATTCCGATCCGCCGGCGGGGGTGCGCGACGGCAAGTGGGCCACGTCCGGCGAGCGCGGCGCCTCGCGCTTCAGCGCGCGACCGCGCCGCTCTCGATCCTCGACTGCAGAGTTTCGGCGATCGCCTCGATGAACCCGCGCGTGGTGACGTGACCCGCCGGGCGCGGGTCGGCGATCCCCGCCAGATCCTTGGTGACGATGCCGGACTCGATGGTGTCGATCACGCAGCGCTCGAGCAGCCGCGCGAAGCGCGTCAGCTCGGGTGTGCCGTCCAGCTCGCCGCGCTTCGCGAGCGCGCCGCTCCACGCGAAGATCGTGGCGGTCGAGTTCGTCGAGGTGGACTCGCCGCGCTGATGCTGGCGGTAGTGCTTGGTCACGGTCCCGTGCGCGGCCTCGTATTCGAACTTGCCCTCGGGCGAGACCAGCACTGAGGTCATGAGGCCGAGGCTGCCGAAGCCGGAGGCGATCATGTCGCTCATCACGTCGCCGTCGTAATTCATGCAGGCCCACAGGAAGCCGCCCGAGCTGCGCACGCAGCGCGCCACCGCGTCGTCGATGAGCAGGTAGGTGTAGGTGATGCCGGCCTTCTCGAAGTCGGCCTTCCGCGCCTCGGTCTCCTGCCGAAAGATCTCGCGAAACGCGCCGTGATAGATCTTCGCGATGGTGTCCTTGCCGCTGAACCACATGTCGACCTTTTCACTTAGCGCGTAGGCAATCGAGGCGCGCGCGAACGAGCGGATCGAAGCATCGAGGTTGTGCACGCCGCGCACGATCCCGGACTGTGCAAACTCGTGAATCAGGATCTTCTGCGGCTCGCTGCCGTCGGCGGGCGTGAACACGATCTCGGCCCGGCCCGGCTGGCGGATGCGCATCTCGGCGCTCTTGTACATGTCACCGTAGGCGTGGCGGCCGATCACGATCGGCTTCACCCACGAGCGGATCATCGGCGGCACGTTCTTCACCACGATCGGCTTGCGAAACACGGTGCCATCGAGGATCGCGCGGATGGTGCCGTTCGGACTCGGCCAGGCCTTCTTGAGGTGGTATTCCGCGACGCGATCGTCGTTGGCGGTGATGGTTGCGCACTTGACGCCCACGCCGGCGCGCTGAATCGCGTGCGCCGCGGCGGTGGTGACGGCGTCATCGGTGCGGTCGCGCTCCGGAAGGCCGAGGTCGTAGTACTCAAGTTTGATGTCGACGAACGCCTCGATCAGCAGCGACTTGACGAGGCCCCAGATCACGCGCGTCATCTCGTCGCCGTCCATCTCGACGATCGGGTTCTTCGCCACGATCTTCGGCATTCCGCCCGCCATGCCAGCCCCCTCGGATGTGGATCGGGATGATCCCGGTGCGCTCTCTGGTGACGTTAGCAGACCGGGCGGCAGCGGGCGAGCCGGCGGCATCTCGCCGTACGCCTTTCGGATCGCTTGCATCCCGGACCGGAGCCTGATTGAATCCGTCCCCTATGTTGAGCATCGGTGTGCCGCGCGAGTGCGCGGCCGGCGAAGGCCGCGTGGCGCTGACCCCTCCCGTTATCCTTCCGCTGGTCAAAGCCGGCATCGAAATCCGCGTCGAGTCTGGAGCGGGCGTGGCGGCGTCGTTTTCGGACGACGCGTACCGCCAGGCCGGGGCGCGCGTGGTTTCGGATGCGCGTGAAGCGCTGGGCGCGGACGTGGTGTGCAAGGTGCGCGAGCCCGAGCTGCGCGCCGATTCCGCGATCGACGAGCCCCTGGCGCTGCGCGAGGGCGCGGTGCTGATCGGATTCCTCAACGCCACGCGCTTTCCCTCGCTGGTCGAGAAGCTGACGGCCCGCCGGATCACGGTGTTCGCGATGGAGCGTGTGCCGCGCATCACCCGCGCGCAGAAGATGGACGCGCTCTCCTCGATGAGCACCGTGGCGGGCTACAAGGCGGTGCTGCTCGCCGCCGACACGCTGCCGCGCTTCTTCCCGCTGCTCATGACGGCGGCCGGCACGATCCCTCCCGCCCGCGTGTTCGTGCTGGGCGCCGGCGTGGCGGGGCTTCAGGCGATCGCGACCTCACGCCGGCTGGGCGCGGTGGTCGAGGCGTTCGACGTGCGGCCCGCGGTGCGCGAGGAGGTGCAGAGCCTGGGCGCCACGTTCGTCGCGCCCGAAGCGGTGAGCGAGGCGGCGGTGGGCGCCGGCGGCTACGCCCGCGCCCTCGCGGAGGAGCAGGAGAAGAAGATGCGCGAGGTGATCAGCGGAAGCGTCCAAAACAGCGATGTCGTGATCACCACCGCGAACGTGCCCGGACGCCGCGCTCCCGTGATGGTGACCGAGGAGATGGTGAAGCGCATGAAACCGGGATCGGTGATCGTGGATCTGGCGGCCGAGGGCGGCGGCAACTGTGAGCTGACCTCGCCCGGCGCCGACGTCGTGCGGTTCGGCGTCATGATTCGCGGGCCCCTGAACCTCGCCGCCTCGATGCCGGTGCACGCGAGCCAGATGTACGCGCGCAACATGAGCGCGCTGCTCTCCCACCTGATCCAGAACGGCGAGCTCCACCTCGACTTCGGCGACGAGATCACGCGCGGCACCTGCCTCACGCACGACGGTCGGCGCCTGGATGTTCCCCCGCCGGCGCCCGCGATGGCGGCCGCGGCGGTGTCGAGCGCTCAGGCGGGCGCCACGGTGAACCCGGTTGGGGCGCGCCTGTGAACCCAGTGTTGCTCAACCAGATCACGATATTCGCGCTGGCGGTGTTCGTGGGCTTCGAGGTGATCTCGAAGGTTCCGGTGGTGCTGCACACGCCGCTCATGTCCGGCACCAACGCGATTCACGGCATCGTGGTGGTGGGCGGAATCCTGGTGCTCGGCACCGCGCATGGCGCGCTCGAGATGACGCTGGGATTCATCGCCGTGGTGTTCGGGGCCATGAACCTCGCGGGCGGATTCGTCGTCACCGACCGCATGCTCGAAATGTTCAAGAGTAAGCCGCGCACCAAGCGTTCGTGATCTCGATGCCGGTTTTCCTGCCGATCTCCTACCTGATCGCGTCGATCCTTTTCATCGTCGGGCTCAAACGTCTGAGCTCGCCGGCCGAGGCGCGCTCCGGCAATTGGATCGCCGCGCTCGGCATGGCGCTGGCCGTGATCGCGACGCTGATGGCACCCCACCTCGAGCACCGCGGCCTGATGCTGATCGCGCTCGGAATCGGCGGCGTGGCCGGCGTGGTGGGCGCGCGGCGCGTGCCGATTACCGACATGCCGCAGATGGTGGCGCTCCTGAACGGCCTCGGAGGCGGCGCGGCCGCGGTCGTCAGCACGGTCGAGTACCTGCAGGTCTCGCAGCACGCCTTCATCCACGCCCAGGCCGCATCGGCCACCGGGATGCTGGGCGTGATCATCGGCTCGATCTCGTTCATGGGCAGCATCGTCGCGTTCGCGAAGCTGCAGGGCCTGGTATCCGAGAAGGCGGTGACCTCGGGCGCGCTGCGCTTCCTCAACATGGGGCTGGGCGGGCTGATCGTGTTGTGCGTCGGGGTCCTCGGCGCGGGCGGCGGCGAGGGCTGGTGGTTCGGCCTCCTGGGCGCGGCACTCGCGTTTGGCGGCGGCATGGTAGCGCCGATCGGCGGCGCGGACATGCCGGTCGTGATCTCGCTGCTCAACTCGTTCACCGGGCTCGCGGCGGCCGCCACGGGATTCACGCTCGACAACACCGCGCTCATCATCAGCGGCACGCTGGTCGGCGCCTCGGGCACGTTGCTGACCCAGCTGATGTGCAAGGCGATGAACCGCTCGCTCGCCAACGTGCTGTTTGGCGGCTTCGGCGCGGCTCCGGCGGCCGGCGCCACGAGCGCGACCGGCGCGTCGCAAAAGCCGGTGCGCGAGATCAGCCCCGCGGACGCCGCGGTGCTGATGGCGAACGTCCGCGAGGTCATCATCATCCCCGGCTACGGCATGGCGGTGGCGCAGGCGCAGCACAGCGTGCGCGAGCTGGCCGAGATGCTGGCGAAACGCGGCGTCGAGGTGAAGTACGCGATCCATCCGGTCGCGGGCCGCATGCCGGGGCACATGAACGTGCTGCTGGCGGAGGCCAACGTGCCCTACACGCAGCTCTACGATCTCGATCAGATCAACAGCGAATTCGAGCGCGCCGACGTCGCGCTCGTGATCGGCGCGAACGACGTCGTCAACCCTTCGGCGCGCAGCGACGAGTCGAGCCCGATCTACGGCATGCCGATCCTCGATGCCGACAAGGCGCAGCACTGCATCATCATCAAGCGCAGTATGAATCCGGGCTTCGCGGGCATCGACAATCCGCTCTATTACGAGCCCCGAACAATGATGCTGTTCGGCGATGCCAAGGGCGCCGTGCAGAAGCTGATCGAGGAGATGAAGAGCGCGGGCTAGCGGGGAGTCGCGCGGCGCGGGGAACTCAGCGCGCGCGGTTTCGCGTGGCGAATGTCCGGGCGGCGAATAAAGGAGCGCGACACGGTGCGTGACTCCGCTTCGCTAACTGCCTCACGTGGAACCGTATCGCGCTCTTTGGATGAGCCGACGGTGTTGGAACACCGCCCGAAACCGTTCACATAGAAATTTGCCTATATTGGGCCCCGAGTTCAAGTCCCAAATCGCGCTTGAGGGTCCCTCCGGCCCGGCCGAGGGGGGGCCCTGGCGAGCGCCGCCCGGGGGTGAGAATGGCCCGGGGACGCACCCCCTGCCTGCGAGCCTGCCGGCGCCGGGTGGCCCGTCAAACGCCACTCGGCCCCGAATTTCCTGCGGCGCTATGGGTTACGACTTGTGCCGGGCGTAGATCCCGAGGAAGACGTCGGTCCAGCTCGCGCCGCCGTCGCTCGATTGCTCCCAGTGCTGCCTCAGGTGATCGTCGTCGACGCGGTGCCAAGTGATGCGGTTGAGCTTCTTAGCCCCGTCTGGGCCCGCGGTCTCGCCGCTCATCACCATGTCGCCGTCCACGAGGCCGCCCGAGAGATCGAGGACGACGCCGCGGCTGTCCATCCACACCTGGTGCCAGTGCCGGTCGCTCGCCGAGTACGCGTTCATGCTGCGGCCGCGCGCCCCGCGCGCGCCGGTCCAACTCTCGGTGATCATGCAGCCGCCCAGCTCGCGCTGAACGAGGTTCCAGCCGGCCAGCTTGCCATCCAGCGTGGTGACCTCCCAGTCGCCGATCCAGAAATCGAATTGATGGTATTCAGGCGAGGCGCAGGGGACGGCCCCGGTCGCGGGCGCAACCGGGCCCGGTGCCGCGGGGCTCGGGGCCGCGGGCACGCCAGGCGTCGCGCTCGCTCCTGCCCCCCCTTCCGGCCACACGGGAAGGGCGCCTCCCGCCGTCAGGAGCGCGGCGATGAGGATCGCTGCTCCAGCGCGTCGTAGAGCCATCGCTCAGCCTCCTCGAGGCTCGTGAAAGCCTGCGACTTGCCGCCCGAGACCTCGATCAACGTGCACATCATCATCGCCATTCCAAAATTGACGCCGCTGGCCGTGACGAGGGCATGGGGATTGCGCCACCCGCGCGTCATCTCGGTGTGACGCGTGACGAAATGGCGGATGTCGCTCACCGACGGAACGTACCGGATCTCGCGGACATCCACGAGAATCGCCGCCTCCGGATGCTGATCGAGGGCGCGGGCCGCGTCGGTGAATACCGGCAAGCTGGTCTCGAAGTCGAAGGGGCCCTCGGCAATGACGTAAATGATCATCCCGTCCGCGGACGGGCGGATTACATAGGGCATTGGTTCTCTTTCTGGGCAAGGAGGCAACCTAGGGATGGAACACCGGGTCGACCCGCGCAGCATATCCCGAGCGGCCGCTCGGCGGCAACGCGACGCGGCGCGCGGCACCGACTCGGAGTCGGTGCCCGGCGCGCTTCAGCCCTTCTCGCACGCGATCAACGTCATCCACGGACGCGCGGGGTCGAGCCCCTCATAGGACTCGAGCACGAGTCCATCATCGTCGGCCCAGAACGTGAAGCCCTCGCTCTCGGGCTCAGGCGGCCGGCTCACGATGTAGCGGCGCGCGGCGACCTCGCCGGTCGGCGAGCGGAAGCGGCCGCGCTCGATGCAGCGATAGAGCATGCGCCCCGGCGTCACCGCCATGTAGGGCGGCCCGATCAGCAGCGCGGGAAATTCGTGCTCGCCGCCGACCGCGAAATCGCGGCGCTGGAGCAGGAACGTGCTGAAGAGGTGCGTGACGAAGTCCACCTCGCACGGGGCGGGATAATCCCCCTCCTGTTCCTTCGAGTGCCCGGCGTAATCGATGCGCGCCCGCCAGCGCGCGCCGTCGGCGGCGTGGAGCGCGCGCAGCTCGCGATCGCCCACGCGCCACAGAACTTCGAGCCCGGTGAGGCGCCATTCGTGGGAGAGCGTGGCGCGATACTCGAGCCTTCCGGGAGCGGGATGCGGAGCGCTCAGCACCTGCTCGCCGCGCGCGATCAGCTCGCCCGGCGTGGCCCCGATCGTCCAGCGCTCCTCGCCGCACGCGATACCGCCGTGGAATTGCGCATAGCGTCCCGCGAACAGCGTGCGCGGCAGCGGAACCGCGCAGGCGTTCGGCCCCGTCATCGCGAGCTCCGGCCCACGAGGCGCCGCACGTCGCGCAGCACCTGGGGCATGTGCTTCCACGCGAGACGCTGCCCCGGCCGCCCGAGCCGCGAGAGCGCGATCCACTCGGCGCTCGCGGCGTCGTCCGCCGCCTGCGGCACGCCCGAGCGCCAGCGTCCGACGTAGTAGAAGTTCAGGGTCGGGAACCAGCCAAAGCCCTTCAGGAAATAGCGGTCCCAGTAGATGCCGAGCGCGCGCACGGACCCCAGCGTGAGGCCGGTCTCCTCGCGCAGCTCGCGGCGCGCCGCCGTCTCCATGCTCTCGCCCGCCTCCATGAAGCCGCCCGGCAGATCGAGGTAGCCGCGTCGCGGGTGGTGCGCGCGGCGGAGCGCGAGCACCTGGGCGCCGCGTACCACCACGATGCCGGCGCACGCGCGCGGATAGTCGTAGATCATGAAGCCGCAGCGCGCGCACGAAATCCGCGCCGGACGCTGGCTCCGCCTGGACCGCGCCGCCGGGGTGCGCGAGAGCGGTCGCCCACAGCGCGCGCACGGAAATCGCGGGGCCCGAGTGGCGCTCATTCCGACTCCACGGCGATCACGCACGGCAGGAGCGTGTGCGCTCCGGGCGCGGCGCTCTCCGCGCTCTCGTCCCAGCGGCCGAAGCTGGCGTAGCGAAATCCCGCGGCGCGCACGCACAACTCGGCCTCGTAGCCACCATCCATCGCCATCGCCTGCGCGGCCGCGAGCGGCGAGCGCCGCAGCCACTCGGCGAGGTCGGCGAGCGTGTAGCCGCCCTCGGTGGTCAGCACCACGACCCGGCCGTGCCGGTCCTCGAGCACCGCCGTGCGATTCGCGACGTGATCCGTGCGCCGGACGCGCACCGCCCCCGAGCGGTCGAACAGCATGAACGACTGCGCCACCTCACGCCATCCCGGCGCGTGCGGATCGAGCGGCTGCTTCTCGAGATCGAGCACGCGGATGTCGGGCGCGCCGAGCATCGGCGAGGCGACCAGCGCGGCCTTGAAGCCGGGATGCGGGTCGGCCGAGACCACGCGCCCCGAGCAGACCAGGAGTCCCATGTACGACCAGTCGGGATAGAACTGGCCGCCGTTGAACACCGCGAGCGCGCCGGTGCGCCGCTGCCACTCGACGATGTTGAGCGGCCGCGCCGCGTTGATCAGCGAGAAGTGGATCATGCGCAGCCGCGCGTGCGCGGGATCGAGCCGCAGCGCGGCGATCTCCGCCGAGCCGCTCCGGCAATACGGCTCACCGCGCAGCGTCGCGAACTCCACGCCGGGGCCGAGTGTGCGCCAGCGCGGCCCGCCCTGGGTGCTGAGGACGAGGAACGCCCCCACCGCCACCGCGGCCAGCGCGGAGATGCGCGCCACCGGGACGTGTCCGCGGCCGTCCCCGCGCGGGATGGGAAGTGACCAGGTCATGGTTCAAGTCTGTCACAGGTGCGCGCGACGGAACAACGCGCGCGGCGCGGTGCGCAGCGGATGGACGTCGCGCTTCGACGCGCGGCCGGGTGTGCGCGGCTACGCGGCGGCGCGCGCGCGGGTGTTGCCGCGCAGCCGGTCGTAGAGATCGCCGAGCGCGGCCATCGAGCGCGAGCGATCGTGACGCTCGATCGCGCGCAGGCGCGCGCTCTCGCCGAGCACGATGCGCGCCATGGCGTCCGAGAGCAGCGTGCCGAGCGCGTTCGAGAAGGCCGGCACCTCCTCGGGGGAGATGAGCAGGCCCTCCTGCCCGTGCCTCACCAGCTCGCCGAGCGCGCCCCCCGGAGTGCCCACCACCGGCAACCCGGCCGCCATCGCCTGCAGCACGCTCACGCTTCCCGGCTGATGCTCGAGCCGGGGAGCGAAGGCGACATCGCAGGCCGCGTAGAGCGCGGGCAGGTCCGTCACCGGCACGCGCGTGAGGAGGCGCAGGTGATCGATCAATCCCATCTCGCGGGCCTGCGCGAGCAGCAGGTGGTGCCAGTCGGGATTCGCGATGTCGCGGCCCGCGATCACGAACTCGACGTCGGGGCAGCGCGTGCGCATCGCGACCAGGAGATCGAGCACGTGCCCGGCGCCGAACGCGTGCGACGGAGGCCCGAGAAGCAGCGCGCGCGGCCGCGGCGGCGACGTGACGAGGCCCACGACCTCGGGCTCGAGCGGCGGCGTGGCGCGCGAGCGGAAGCGCAGCGGATCGACGCCGACATCGAGGCACTCGACCGGCCGGCTCAGTCCCTCCTCGAGCCGGCCGCGCTGAACGCCGTCGTGCGCCAGCACCGCGCCCGCCGACTCCACGAGTCCACGCCGCGCCTCCATCGCGCGCAGCCGCAGGAGTCCGCAGCATGAGCCGCAGCGGGGATCGGGATGATGGACCGGGCACGCATCGAAGCCGGGGCGCTCGAGCAGGTCGTCGTTCGGGCAGATCGGCCAGTAATCGTGAACGTCGAGCAGCGTCGGAAGCTCGCGGAGGATCTCGCACACGCGCGCGCTCAAGGGGCCGCGCGTCGCGACGTGGACGATGTCGGGCGCGAGCCGCAGCAGCTCGCCCAGCTCGGGCTCGAACGTCTCGGGGCCGGGCCGGTGCACGGCGACGCCGGTCAGCTCCCCGGGCTCCTGCCACGTCTCGAGCGGCAGCACGCACAGCGCGTCGACGCGGTGCCCGGCCTGCGCCCAGCGCTCGGCCACATCAGCGATCCACAGCTCGGATTCGGTGAGCGAGAAGCGATCGAGATGATCGGTGAGGATGAGGATCCTCAAGCAGCCTTGTCCCCGTCCTCGCTGCCATCGAGGAACGCGGTGAGCGCCTCGAGGTCGGTGCGCGCCAGCCGGTGCCCGGGATGGATCCAGAGCGTGTGGTAGAGGAGCCGCAGCGCATCCTCGACGGCCCCCATTTCGAAGCAGGCCGACGCGGCGAGGTAAAACAGTTGCGGATCGTGCGGCGCGCACGCCAGTCCGCGCAGCGCGCGGGCCAGCGCTTCGCGATCGTCGCCGTCCTCGAGCGCGCGCTCGGCGGCGCGGCGGAAGTGATCGGCGCTTTCGCTGTCGGGCGGAGGATCGAGCCCCGGAATGTGGAGCTCGAGCTCCGCGAGCGCGCGGCGGAGCGTGAACGTCACGTACGGCTCGATGCCGGCCGCCTCGGAATCCGCGACGCGATCAGCGAGACGAGACAACGCCAGCGTGATGTCGAGGATCGACGGATGCGAGGACTCGGACACGGCCGCCTCTCCCAAACGGGAGCGCATCCCTGCGCTGCGCTCCGGCGTGAACGGACGCTGCGGGCCCGGTGCGGCCTCCGGCCGCGACTCGAGCGTGACTTAAGTGCGGTATCGGCGCGCCCCACAGCCTTCTGAATGGAATTCGCCGCCCGCAACTGCCTTGGCGGCAAGCCCATGCGGGGCGGCCCGCCCGCCCTGGCGGCCGGTGGCCCGGACGGCCCGCGGAGGGCCCGGGCGGAGGGCCGATCGTGCGAGCGCGGCGAAGCGGAGCCCGAACGCGGCAGAAAAGTGTGGCAAATTTAGGCGGCGTCCGCGGGCCTGATACAGTTGCGTCATGCAATCAAATGGCCGGACCGCCCGCGCTCCGAGACGCATGATGCCGGATTCCTGCGCCGGCGTGGTGCTCGAGACCTCGATGCTCGTGATGCGCGCGGTGCGGCGCGAGCTGGGACGCCACCGTCCGCAGGGGCTGTCGGTGACGCAGCTGCGCGGGCTCGCGAGCGTGGATACGCACCCCGATTCGTCGCTCTCCCAAATGGCGAGCTTCGTCGGGCTCACGATGCCGGCCGCCTCGCGGCTCGCGGCCGGGCTCGTGCGCCGCGGCCTGCTGCGGCAGCGCGTGGCGCGCCGCGACCGGCGCCGCGCGGAGTTTCGGCTCACCGCGGCCGGGCGCCATGCTCTGCGCGGCGCGCGGCGCCTCACCGTTGACTACATGACCGGCGTGATGTCGCGCCTGACCCCCGCCGAGCGCTCCGAGGTCGCGCACGCGATGAGACGTGTGCGGCCGCTGCTCACTCCGGCGCCCATTCATGGAGCTTCCACGCATGATGATTGACCGCGCATCGAAACACCCGGCGGGTCGCGTGCCGTCCACGCGCCCGCTTCGGCCGCTCTTCATCATGTCGCTGCTCGCGCTCGTCGCGGGATGCGGCGACGAGGGCAAGCGGCATGCGGCTCACCTGCCGGTCACGGTCGCGGTCGCCGAGAAACGCGACGCGCCGTACATCATCATGGCGAGCGGGACGGTCGAGGCCAGGCACACCGCCGCCATCAGCGGCCCGGTGGGCGGAACGCTCCAGAAGGTGCTGTTCCGCGAGGGCGACGATGTCACCGAGGGGCAGCCGCTCTTCCAGATCGACCCGCGTCCCTTCCAGGCCGCGCTCGACCAGGCGATCGCTTCGCAGGCCCGCGATCAAGCGCAGGCGGTGAGCGCGCACTCCAACGCGGTGCGCTCCGAAGCGCTCGCGGAGCAGAGTCTGATCGCGAAGCAGGACCTCGACGCGAGCGTGGCGAACGACGAAGCGAGCCAGGCCGCGGTGCGCGCCGACTCGGCCCTGGTCGCGACCGCGCGGCTCAACCTCGAGTACTGCACCGTGCGCGCTCCGATCGCGGGACGCACCGGCAAGCTGCTGATGCACGTCGGCGATCTCGTCAAGGCGAACAGCCCTGATCTGCCGATGGTGATCATCAACGAGATGCGCCCGATCCTGGTGCGCTTCGCGGTGCCGCAGAGCGATCTGCCCGCACTCATGAGCCACCGCGAATCGAACCCGTCGGTCTTCGTGAACCGCGGCGGATCGGACTCGACGTGGATCGAGGGCCACCTCACGTTCATCGACAACGCGGTGGACCAGGCCACCGGCACCGTGCTGCTCAAGGCGGAGTTCGAGAATCGCGACGGCGCCCTGTGGCCCGGCGCGTTCGTGAACGCGCGGCTCCACCTCTTCACCGAGCACGACATGACCCTGATCCCGAGCCCGGCGGTGGTGAACAGCCAGTCGGGCACGTTCGTTTACGTGGTGGCGCCCGATTCCTCGGTCTCGATGCGGCTGGTGCACGTGGATCGCGCCTACGACGACTGGAGCGTGATCCGCGACGGACTCGAGCCCGGTGAGCGCGTCGTGACGGACGGCCAGCTGCGCCTGATTCCCGGCTCGACGGTGTACTGGAAGGACGCCGTCGGCGCGCCGTCCTCGGGCGCGGCGGCCGCCGCGGCGGGTGGCGCGGGAGCTGGCGCCACGGGCGGGCGCAAGTGAACCTTTCCGGCATCTTCATTCAGCGCCCGATCATGACCACGCTGGTCATGATCGGCATTCTGTTGTTCGGTCTGCTCGCCTACCAGCAGTTGCCGGTCAGCGATCTGCCGAACGTGGATTACCCGGTGATCCAGGTGACCGCCGCGCTACCGGGCGCGAGCCCCGAGACCATGGCTTCAGCGGTTGCGACGCCGCTCGAGAAGCAGTTCACGACCATCGCCGGGCTCGACGCGATGACGTCGTCTTCGAGCCAGGGCAACACCTCGATCACGCTCCAGTTCTCGCTCGATCGCAACATCGACGCCGCGGCGCAGGACGTGCAATCCGCGATCGCGAAGACGCTGCGCCTGCTGCCGACCGACATCCTTCCGCCCTCCTACCAGAAGGTGAATCCGGCCGACCAGCCGATCCTCTACCTCGCCCTGACGTCCAGGACGCTGCCGCTCTCCGATCTCGACGAGTACGGCGAGGCGTTCCTCGCGCAGCGCATCTCGACCGTGAAGGGCGTGGCGCAGGTCTCGGTGTTCGGCTCGCAGAAGTACGCGGTTCGCATCCAGCTCGATCCGCAGGCCCTGACCGCGCGCGGCATCGGCATCGACGAGGTGGCGAACGCGGTGGATGCCGGCAACGTGAACCTGCCGACCGGCGTTCTGTGGGGCCCGCACCGCGCCCTCACCGTTCAGGCGAGCGGCCAGCTCCAGAACGCGGCCGAGTTCCGCCAGCTGATCGTGTCGTACCGGAACGGGCAGGCCGTGCGGCTCGGCGATCTCGGTCTGGTCCTGGACGACGTCCAGGACAACAAGACCGCCAGCTGGTTCAACGGCACGCGCGCCATCGTGCTCGCCATCCAGCGCCAGCCTGGCACGAACACGGTCGCGGTCGCGTTGGGCGTCAGAAACCTGATGAACCAGCTGCGCGCGCAACTGCCGGCCGCGGTCGAGTTGAACGTGCTCTACGACCGGTCGGTCTCGATCCGCAATTCGGTGCGCGACGTCCAGTTCACGCTGCTCCTCACGCTGTGCCTCGTGATCATGGTGATCTTCCTCTTCCTGCGCAACGTCTCGGCCACCGTGATCCCGAGCCTCGCGCTGCCGCTCTCGCTGGTCGGCACGTTCGCGGTCATGCAGAAGATGGGCTACAGCCTCGACAATCTCTCACTGATGGCATTGACGCTCTCGGTGGGGTTCGTCGTGGACGACGCCATCGTGATGCTCGAGAACATCGTGCGTCACATGGAAATGGGAAAGCCGGCCATGCAGGCCGCGGTGGAGGGCTCGCGCGAGATCGGCTTCACGATCCTCTCGATGACGCTGTCGCTCACCGCGGTGTTCATCCCCGTGCTGTTCATGGGCGGCCTGCTGGGCCGGCTGTTCCACGAGTTCGCCGTGACGATCAGCGCCGCGATCCTGGTGTCGGGCTTCGTGTCGCTGACGCTCACGCCGATGATGGGCAGTCGATTCCTGCGCTCGACGCACGGACAGAAGCACGGGCGCTTCTACGAGGCTTCGGAGTCCGTCTTCCGCCGCTCGCTCGGCGCATACGAGCGGAGCCTCAACTGGATCATGGATCACCGCCGCGTGGCGCTCGTGGGCTCGGCCCTCATCGTGGTCGCGACCGTGGTGCTGTTCCGGATCGTTCCCAAGGGCTTCATTCCGACCGAGGACAACTCCCAGATCTTCGGCACCACCGAGACCGCCGAGGGCACGTCGTTCTCCGAGATGAGCTCGCACCAGCAGCAACTCGCGGAACTGATGCTCAACGATCCCAACGTGGACGGCATGATGTCGTCGATCGGGGCGGGCGGACCGGGCGGGACCGGCAACCAGGGCCGCATCTTCATCCACCTCAAGCCGAAGTTGCAGCGACCCGGTCGCAAGAGCGCGGACGAGCTGATCCGGATGTGGCAGCCGCGACTCTCGGTGATCCCGGGAATTCGCGTCTTCCTTCAGAACCCGCCCACCATCCGCATCGGCGGCAAGCTCACGAAGAGCCTCTACCAGTTCACCATGCAGAGCCCCGACATCGTGACGCTCTATCAGGGCTCGAGCGCGCTCGAGGCGCGTCTCAAGGGCAGCCCGCTGCTCGACAACGTGACCAGCGATCTGCAGATCAAGAACCCGCAGGTGAACGTCGTCATCGACCGCGATCACGCCGCGGCGCTGGGCGTGACTCCCCAGCAGATCGAGGATGCCCTCTACGACGCCTATGGATCACGGCAGGTCTCGACGATTTACACACCGACCGATCAGTTCTGGGTGATCTTGGAACTGCTGCCGCAATTCCAGCGCGACGTCGACGCGTTGCGGCAGCTGAGCGTGCGCTCGAGCAACGGCGGCCTGGTGCCCCTCTCGGCGGTCGCGACACTCTCTCCCACGCTCGGACCCCTGACCGTCAACCACTCGGGCCAGATCCCGGCAGTGACGCTCTCGTTCGACTTGAAGCCCGGCGCCTCGCTCGGCCAGGCGGTGGACGACGTCAACCGCGTGGCGCGCGAGGTGCTGCCCGCCAGCGTCTCGACCTCGTTCTCCGGCACCGCGCAGGCGTTCCAGTCCAGTCAGCAGGGGCTGATGTTCCTGCTGATCGTCGCCGTGCTCGTCATCTACCTCGTGCTCGGAATCCTCTACGAGAGCTTCATCCACCCGCTCACCATTCTCTCCGGGCTCCCGTTCGCGGGCTTCGGAGCGCTGCTCACGCTCGTGATCTTCCGCACCGAGCTCAGCGTTTACGCGTTCGTGGGCGTCATCATGCTGATCGGGCTGGTCAAGAAGAACGCGATCATGATGATCGATTTCGCGCTCGACGCCGAGCGCGAGGAGGGGCTCTCGCCGCGCGATGCCATCGTCAAGGCGTGCAGCGTGCGCTTTCGCCCCATCATGATGACCACGATGGCGGCGCTGATGGGCACCCTGCCGATCGCGATCGGCCTGGGCTCGGGCTCGGAGTCGCGCCGCCCGCTTGGCCTCGCCGTGGTGGGCGGGCTCGCGTTCTCGCAGATCATCACGCTCTACGTCACGCCGGTCGTCTACACCTACCTCGATCGCTTCCAGAAGCGCTTCAGGGTCAAGGAGGCGCGTGCCGCCCGTGCGCGCGGGGCACAGGAGCGCGCGCCGATCGGCGCGCCCGGCGACTAGCGGCGCCATGGCCGTGACGAGCGTGCCGGCTCGCGAGCCCGCCGGCTGATATACTCACGCGCGTGAGGGATCACGCTTCCTTCCTGCGCGGCAGGGCTGCGGCGCTCGTCGTCCTCTCGATTTCCGTCTTGGCGGCCGGGGGACCTTCCTGCGCCCTGGCCGCGCGCGCCACCCCCGGCGGCTCCGTCTCCAGTTACTTCGGCAGCACCACGCCACCGCGTGGCAACGTGCTGCGCTTCACGAACGGCGCCGAGCCCGAAACCTACGATCCCGGCCTCGCCGTCGGGCAGCCCGACGGTCGCGTGGCGAGGATCCTCTTCGAGGGACTGACCGTCCCCAACGCGCGGACGCTCGCGCCCGAGCCCGGCCAGGCCTATCGCTGGGAGATCAGCCGCGACGGGAGGACGTACACGTTTCACCTGCGACCCGGCCTGGTGTGGAGCGACGGCACGCCGCTCGGCGCGCGCGACTTCCAGTGGTCGTGGCTGCGCGTGCTGCGCCCCGAGAACGCCGCGCGCTACGCGGGCCTGCTGTACGCGATCGATAACGCCGAGGCGTTCAGCAAGGGCGAGCTCAAGGACTCGACGCACGTCGGGATCGCCGCCCCCGACGACAGCACGCTGATCGTGCGGCTGCGCGCTCCGACCCCGTACTTCCTCTTCCTCACCGAGTTCTACACCTATCAGCCGGTGCCGCGTCACGTGGTCGAGCGCTGGGGCGACCAGTGGACGCGCCCCGGCAAGATCGTGAGCAATGGCTGCTGGACGCTCGCGGCGTGGCGTCAGCAGGACCGCTTCGTGTTCGTGAAGAACCCGCGCTACTGGGATGCCGCGTCGGTCAAGCTCGACCGCATCGAGGCCTACTCGGTCGAGGATCAAAACACGGTCGTGAACCTCTATAAGGCGGGCGTGATCGACTGGACGACCAGCGGCTACATCCCCTCGCCGTTCCTGCCGTTCATGTTCCGCTACGCCGATTTTCAGCACGCGCCGTTTCAGGCCGTGTACTTCTACACCGTCAACGTGACGCGCCGGCCATTCGACAACGTGTGGTTCCGCCGCGCGCTCAACTGGTCGATCGACCGCGACGCGATCGCCCGCCAGCTGCTGAAGGGGACGCGCGAACCGTGGGGGAATTTCACGCCTTCCGGGTATCCGGGCTATCACGCGCCACCGCCGCTCGGCTTCGACGTCGGGAAGGCACGCTCGTATCTCGCGCGCGCGGGCTATCCCGGCGGTCGCGGCTGCCCGAAGATCTCGATCCTCATCAACACCAGCGAGGATCACCGCCGTATCGCCGAAGCGCTGCAGCAGATGTGGCATCGCACGCTCGGCATCCCGGTCGAGATCTCGAATCAGGAATGGGGCTCATATCTACAAGCGACGACCGCCAAGCAGTACGACGTGGCGCGGCGCTCGTGGATCGGCGACTACCTCGATCCCTCGTCGTTTCTCGACATCATGGTGACGAACGATGGCAACAACCGCACGGGCTGGAACAATCCGCGCTATGACGCGTTGCTGCGCGCCGCCGGCTCGGAACCGGATCCTGCGAAGCGACTGGACGAGTTGAGCCAGGCCGAGGCCATCATCCTCGACGAGGGGCCGGTGCTGCCCGTTTACCACTACACCATCAACTCATTGGTCAAGCCGTACGTGCGCGGCATCTACCCCACGGCGCTCGACGTCAATCCCCTGAAGAACGTGTGGATCGATCACGACTGGAAGCCCGCCGCCCCCGCGGTGGCCGAGCGCCGCTGACATGTTCGCGATGCTCGCGCGACGAGCGCTCCTGATCGTGCCCACGCTGTGGGTGATCGCCACCGTCACGTTCTTCCTCATGCGCCTCGCCCCCGGCGGACCATTCCGCGCCGAGCGCGAGATTCCGCCGATTGCGCGTGAGCAGCTCATGCACAAGTACGGCCTCGACCGTTCGCTGGGGGAACAGTACGTGCGCTTTCTCTCGAACGCGGCGCGGCTCGACTTCGGGGTCTCGTACCACTATCCGGGGCGCACGGTGCGCGAGATCATCGCGGAGGCGTTCCCGGTGTCGGCCGAGCTCGGCGGCTGGGCGCTGCTGCTCGCGCTGCTGATGGGCGTGCCGCTCGGGGTGGTGGCCGCGGTGCGGAAGAACGGCGCCGTCGACCTGAGCGCGATGTCGGTCGCGCTCGCCGGCATCTCGATTCCGAACTTCGTGCTCGGCCCCGTGCTGGTGATGGCGTTCTCGCTCGGGCTCTTCCTCCTGCCGCCGGCGCTGTGGCAGGGCCCCGCGAGTCGCGTGCTCCCGGTGGTGACGCTGGCGGTCACCTACCTCGCGTACATCGCGCGCCTCACGCGCGCCGGCATGCTCGAGGTGCTGCGCCAGGACTACATCCGCACCGCGCGCGCCAAGGGTCTGAGCGAGCCACAGGTGATCGTGAAGCACGCGTTTCGGATCGGCGTGCTCCCGGTGGTTTCGTTCCTCGGCCCCGCGGCGGCGCGCATCGTCACCGGGTCGATCGTCGTCGAGAGCATTTTCGCCGTGCCGGGACTGGGGCGCTACCTCGTGAACGCCGCGTTCAATCGCGACTACACGCTGGTGCTGGGAGGCGTGCTGTTCTACGCGCTGATACTCATTGTCCTGAACCTGCTCGTGGATGTCGCTTACCTTGCGCTCGATCCGCGCGTGGAGATCGCGTGAGCGTGAGCCTCGCGGGGGCGGCGGCCAGCCGCGTGCCCGCGCACCCACGCCGCGCCGCGAGCCTGTGGGCCGACGCCTGGAAGCGGCTCAAGCGCAATCGCGCCGCGGTGGTCTCCGCCGTGGTGCTGATCCTGATCTCGGGGGTTTCCGCGTTCTCGCCCTGGCTTCCCGGCCTCGCGGATCCGGCGGCCCAGGACCTCGCACTCGGCGTCACGCCGCCCTCGGCCGCGCACCCCTTCGGCACCGACGATCTCGGACGTGACGTGCTCGCGCGGGTCGCATTCGGCGGGCGCATCTCGCTCATGGTCGGGCTGGTCGCGACGCTGGTGAGCCTGTTGGTCGGCGTCACGTATGGGGCGGTGGCGGGATATCGCGGCGGCACGCTCGATCTCTTCATGATGCGCGTCGTGGACATCCTCGATTCGCTGCCCTACATCTTCCTGGTCATCCTGCTGCTGGTGTTCTTCAGCCGCAGCCTCGTGATGCTGTTCATCGCGCTCGGGCTGGTGCAGTGGCTCACCATGGCGCGCATCGTGCGCGGGCAGGTGCTCTCGCTGCGCGGCCAGACGTTCATCGAAGCGGCGCGCGCGATCGGCGCCCGCGACCGCGCGATCATCGCGCGGCAGATTCTGCCCAACGTGCTCGGCCCCGTGATCGTCTACACCACGCTCACGGTGCCTCAGGTCATTCTCCAGGAGGCGTTCCTGTCGTTTCTCGGGCTCGGCGTCCAGCCCCCGGCCGCCTCATGGGGCACGCTGGTGGCCGACGGCGCGCGCGTGATCGCGCTCTTTCCCTGGCTCGTGATCTTCCCGGGTGCCGCGCTGTCGCTGACCCTGCTATGCTTCAATTTCCTGGGCGATGGACTCCGGGACGCGCTCGATCCGCAGGATCGGCGCGAGGTGGCGTAGCGCCGACAAGACCCCCGAGCATTCGCAGCCCCGGCCGCCCACCCCGCCACGGACGGTGCTCTCGCCCGCGATCGGATCGCGGGCGCGGTCATGCACACCGAACGGAGGTCTGGCCCCATGAACTCCCGGTCCCCGCATTCCCGCGCGCTCGCGCGTGGCATCCCCACCATCGTCGTGTTGATCATCGCCATTGGGCTCGGCGGCTGCCCCTGGAGCAAACCCAAGGCACATCAGGCTCCGCCGGTCACTCCTGTGAAACACAGACTTTCCATCCACAAGCGCAGCGAATGGGAAATGGTGAACGCCAGCGATCTGATCAAGCACATCAATAATGTCGACACCGTCACGTGGGGCCTCGACCCGTCCGAGCCGACGAAAGTAGAGTCGATCGCGGTGATTTTCTGGTGGAGATCGCCGTTTGCGGCCGGGAGCTACTTGTCCGCTGGGCCGATGGCCGACGTTCAGGCCGGTGTGCCGACCTCCAGCGTCCCGATTGATACGGGGATCATCTATCCCTACAAGCTCGTGGTGACCGAAAAAAATGGTGGCAAGAAATACAAGATCGATCCCGGCATCATCATTGACGGCCCACAGAAGGGTGGACCTGATTCGACCGGGCATTAGTGAACCCAACAGAGCTCCGCGAGCCTGCCCCTGCCGGCACGTCGCCCCTCGACTCCCATGACTCCCGAATCTCAGACTTTCCCGGCCCATGACTTCGCCCCCGGCGCCACGGTTGGCCGCTTTCGTCTCCTGGCGCTGGCCGGCGCGGGCGGCATGGGCAAGGTCTGGAAGGCCGAAGATCCGGCGCTCGGCCGCACCGTCGCGCTCAAGTTCCTGCCGGTCGCGCAGGCAGACTCGCCGGTCGCGCGGCGCCGCTTCCTGCGCGAGGCGCGGGCCGCCGGACGCCTGTCGCATCCTTCGATCGCACAGGTGTTCGATGCCGGCGAGGCGAACGGTCGACTGTTCATCGCCATCGAATGGGTCGAGGGCAAGACGATCGCGGATCTCGTCGCGCGCGGTCCGCTCGGGATTCCGGACTCGATTCGAATTGCCCGCGACACCGCGCTGGCCCTCGCCCACGCACACGGGCGTGCCGTCCTCCATCGCGACGTCAGCGCGCGCAACATCATGGTGGCGCGTGACGGCCGCGTGATGCTGCTCGACTTCGGCCTGGCCTATCCCGAAGGCGCTTCGCGAATCACCTCGACGGGCACGACGCCCGGCACCATTCCCTACATGGCTCCCGAGGTGGTCATGGGGCGCCGCGCCACGCTGCGAAGCGATCTTTACAGTCTCGGGGCGGTGCTCTACGAGATGTTGACCGGCTGCCCTCCGTTTCGCGGCGAGCGCGTTCAAGCCGTGTTGTACGCGGTCGTGCATCAGAATTTTCGTCCGGCGGGAGAGCTTCGGGCCGGGGTTCCGCCGACCGTCGAGCGGATCCTGAACCGCGCCCTGGCTCGGCGGCCCGGTGCGCGCTTCGCCAGCGCCGATGCGATGGCGCGCGCGCTCGCCGCACTGGACTCGGCGCGATCGCGGCGGCTGCCGCACGTGGCGGCGACGCGCAGCGAGGCGCTCGAGCGCGCCGAGACCCAGCCCATGGCGCGCGCGCTGACGCTCGCCGCCGCGCCCCGATACCTGGCGGTCCAGCCATTTCAGTACGTCTCGATGAACGCGGCGGCGGATGCGCATCGCGAGATGTTTGCCGCGGGTGTCAGCGAGTCCGTGGCCGCCCAGCTCGCGCGCCACTCCGGGATCGTCGTCGCGGCCTCGGTGCCCTCCGGTCCCGAAACGCCCCGCGATGGCCGCGCCCTCGCCCGCGCCTGCGGCGCGGATCTGCTGCTGCACGGCACTCTTCAGCATGTGGGCGAGCGAATTCGAATCTCGTACTCACTGCTGGATGAGCTGGAAGGCGTTCAGATCGCCGGCGACGTGCTCGACGGCTCGCCGTCGGAGATTTTCCAGCTCCAGGACCTGTTGGTCCGGCGAATCGCCCAGGCCCTCGTCCCGGGCGGGCCCCCGGTCCCGGCGGCTTCGCTGCCGGCGGGGCCGGCCGCGGTGGCGGCGCATGAGCACTACCTGCAGGCACTGGGCTACCTGCACCGCCACGACAACGAGGCGCACGTGGACGCCGCGATCCGGCTGCTCGAGGAGCTGAGAAGCGGCGAGCGAGCGAGCGCTCTGGTGGAAGCGGCTCTTGGTCGGGCCTACGTGCTCAAGTACCAGGCGACGCACGATCGCGAGTGGGAACGAAAGGCGGTGGAAGCCTGCCAACGAGCGCTCCGACTGGACGCCAAGTCCGCGGAAGTTTATCTCACGCTGGGAGAGGCGCAGCGCATCTCGGGCCGTTTGGGCGAGGCGGCTCGCTCGTTCCGGCGCGCGCTCAGGCTCAGGGCCGAATATCCCGAGGCCGCGACCGGGCTCGCCCGCGTGCTCGAGGCACAGGGGCGGCTGCGCCAGGCGGAGGAGATCTATCGTCGCGCCATCATTCTGAGACCCGGCTTCTGGGAGAGCTACCACCGGCTGGGCGCGCTATGCTTCAACCGCGGACGCTATCGGGACTCCATCGGATTCTGGAACAAGGTCGTCGAGTTGACCCCCGACAATGCCCGCGCGCACTACAATCTGGGCGGCGCGTACTTCCGCCTCGAAGAGTTCGGGCGCGCGATCGAGGCCTTCGATCGGGCGATCGCGATACGTCCGGAGGCCTCGGCCTACAGCAATCTCGGCACCGTCCACTACTTCCTCGGTCATGCGGCCGAGGCGGCCACGATGTTCGAGAAGGCCGTGGCGCTGCGCCCCAACCTGCCGCGGCTCTGGGGCAATCTCGGTGACGCCTACCGCTGGCTGCCGGGACGCGCGGATCACGCCGCCGCCGCCTATGATCGTGCCATCGCACTGATTCGCGGCGAGCTGGAACTGAACCCGCGCGACGCGGAGTCCGTTGGCTGGCTGGCCGAGTGGCTGGCACGACGCGGACACTTGAAGGGCGCGGTGCCGATGGTCCGACGCGCGTTGCGTCTCGCCCCGCGAGACGTCAACGGCATGGCTCGCGCGGTCAATGTGTTTCATCTCGCCGGCGATCGATCGAGCGCGTTGCGCTGGCTCGGCTCCGCACTCAAGTCCGGCTATGGCCGAGCGGAGTTCGAGCGGGATCCCGACCTCGCGCCCTTGCGCGAGAGCGCGGGCTACCAACGGCTCTCGAAGATCGGCGGGGAGACTGCGATCCGCGGCAGCGGTCCGCGCCGGCGTCGGTCGCGCGCATCGAGTTCGACGACCACGCGGCGTCGCCGGCGAGCCCCGCGCTGATTGCGTCGTGGTAACTTCTGCGCGTTTTCGGACCCGAGGATCCCCGTGGTTGAAGCGTCGGAGCGACTGAAGCGCCACCTCGAAGGCCGTTACCGGATCGAGCGCGAGCTGGGGCGCGGCGGAATGGCAACCGTGTATCTGGCCGCCGACCTCAAGCATGGCCGCGAGGTGGCGATCAAGACGCTCGACCCGGAGCTCGCGGCCGCGATCGGGCCCGAGCGCTTTCGGCGCGAGATCGAGATCGCCGCCCAGCTTCACCATCCGCACATCCTCGCGCTGTTCGACTCGGGCGACGCTGAGGGCGTGCTCTTCTACGTGATGCCGTACGTGAGCGGCGAATCGCTGCGCGCGCGGCTCAGGCGCGAGCCGCAACTGCCCCTCGATGAGGCGCTCCGGATCGCGCGCGAGGTGGCGGATGCGCTCGCCTATGCACACGGGCGGGGTGTCGTGCACCGCGACGTCAAGCCCGAGAACATCCTGATTCAAAGTGGGCACGCGCTGCTCGCGGATTTCGGGATCGCGCGCGCGACGCCCCCGGCGAGCGGCGGCTCGCTCACCGTGACCGGCACGACGCTCGGGACGCCCGCTTACATGAGCCCCGAGCAATTCGCGGGCTCACGCGATCTCGATGCGCGCTCCGACATCTACTCGCTGGGCTGCGTGCTCTACGAGATGCTGGCGGGCCAGCCCCCCTTCACGGGAGCGACCGCCGATGTCCTGGCGCGGCAGCACCTCGCGGCGGAGCCGCCCGATGTCAGGATCCCGCGTCCGGGCGCCCCGCCGCACGTCGCCGCCGCGATTCGGCGCGCGCTCGCGAAGTCGCCCGCCGATCGCTTCCGCACCGCTCCGCAATTCGCGGACGCGCTCTCGGCCAATGCGGCACCGACCGGGGCGACCACCGCCGCGCTGACTCCTGGAGCGGCACACCATCCGGGCACGGCGCACGCGCGCGGGCGGTGGCGCGCGCTCGGCGTCGTCGCGATCGCGGCGGCGCTGGCCTTGGGCGCGTGGCTCACGTGGCGCGGCGCGCGCCGTACCACCGCGCCGGCCCCCAGCGCTTCCGCCCATGCACGCACCGAGATCGCGGTGCTGCCGTTTCAGAATCTCAGCTCCGATCCGGCGCTCGCGTACTTCGCCGGCGGGCTAGAGGACGAGCTGCTCACCCAGCTCTGCCGCGTGGCATCGCTCAAGGTCATCAGCCGCACGTCGGTGATGGGATATCGGGGCTCGAGCAAACCCCTCAAGACCATCGCCTCCGAGCTGGGAGTCGGGAGCGTCGTCGAGGGCAGCGTGCAGGCGGAGGGCCGGCGTCTGCGCGTCACGGTGCAGCTGATCGACGCCGCCACAGACGATCACCTGTGGGCCGAGCACTACGATCGCACGCTCGACGACGCGTTCGCGATTCAGAGCGAGGTGGCGCAGAAGATCGTGGCCGCGGTGGGGAGCGCGCTCACCGACGCCGAGCGCGCGCGGCTGACCGCGCCGCCGACGGCGAACGCCGAGGCCTACCGGCTTTATCTACAGGGCGTCGAATATCTGAACCGTCCCGGCATCCAGCGCTCCGACCTGGAGAGCGCCGTGCAGTTGTTCGGGCGGGCGATTCAGCTCGATCCCGGATTCGCGCTTGCGCATGCCGAGCGGTCACTGGCGGAGGGCTCGATCTACTGGCTGCGCTACGACACCCCGGACGGGCTGCCCACGCACGCCCGGCGGCAGCGCGAGGAGGCGGAGGCCGCGCTCAAGCTCGCGCCCGATCTTCCCGAGGCGCATGTCGCGATGGGAGTCGTGCACCTCTTCAGCGGCCTCGACTTCGACGGCGCGCTACGCGAGCTCGCGATCGCGCGCCAGGCGATGCCGAGCGATTACGACGTCTGGGTCTGGACCGCGGCAGCGGAACGGCGCTCGGGCAACGTGGACGCGGCGATTGCCGCGTTCCGGCAGACCGTCCGCCTCAATCCGCGCGACGCGGACAAGTACTTCGACATCGGTGGCCGGACGTTCAAGTTCGCGCGGCGCTACGCCGAGGCGATCAGCGCCTTCGACACCGCGTTGGCCCTCGCTCCGGACCTTCACGTGGCCGCGATCGAGAAGGGCCTGACGTACATCCTGTGGCGCGGGCAGACCGACACGCTGCGGGTCGGGCTGGATGGGATTCCCGCTGACTTCGACGTCGGGCCGTACGGCAGCGTGGCCGCGCAACGGGCGGAGCAGCTGCTGCTCTCGCGCGCGGCCGACCCTTTGATGGCATTTTCGCGCGCGCATCGCGGCGGGGCATTCCGGTCCCGCTTCTTCTTCCGCCCGGCTGCGCTCTATGCCGGCTGGGCGTGCCGGCTGAAGGCGGATTCGTCGGGCGCGCGCATCGCATTCGCGAGGGCCTTCGCGCTGCTGGACTCGGTGCGCGCGGCGACGCCCGACGACTGGCGCGTGCACGCCTCGCGCGGAGTTGCGCTCGCGAACCTCGGCCGGCGCAATGAGGCGAGGCGCGAGGCCGAGTGGCTGAGAAATTCAGCGACCTACCAGCGGGACGCGATCGATGGACCGGACCTGGGCGTTGGTCGCGCTCAGATCCTGGCGGCGGTGGGCGACGACGGACCGGCCCTGGATGAGCTCGATCGGCGCTTGTCGCGCCCCGGATTCATCAGCACGTCCCTGCTCGCCATCGATCCGCGATTCGATTCGATCCGCGGCACGCCACGGTTTCAGGCGTTGATCGCGAAGTACGAGGAACACAAGTGAGATACACGGCGGGAGCACACATGAGTTAGCTAATTCTGCTACGCTAACGAATCAGTTGGGCACAGGCGGAGCCGGGCGTGGCAATTCTGGGGAGACTGGCTGATCCCTCGCTAGGGTTGCGCCACCGGCAGCGCCGCCAGCCGCTCCTCGCGCGTCATCGGCTTGCCGGAACGGATCAGATCGCGCGCCCAGTCCACCAGCCCCCAGCGGTTCCACAGCAGCACGCCGCGCACCAGATCCTCTTGAAGGTAGAAGAGGATCCCCTCACGCATCGGCGTGGTCCATTCCTCTTCGACCGTGAGCGTCGCGTCGGTGTCACCCACCGCCTCCCAGCCGAGCTCGAAGAAGTCCGAGAAGAACATCGGCAGGTGATCGTACATGCGATTCGCGCCCGCCATGTTCTCGCCCGCGAGCTTGCCGTGATGGATGGCGTGATCCCAGTGCTCGACGCGGGTGCGCCGCCCGAGCGCGAGGTACGGGAACTCCGCCACGTCGCCGGCGGCGAAGATGCTGGGCTCGCTGGTACGTGCGTACTCGTCCACCACGATGCCGTCGCCGACCTCGAGGCCGTTCGCCTCCGCGAGACCAACGAGCGGATTGATGCCAACGCCCGCCACCACCAGCTGGGTCGAAATCGTGTTGCCGCTGCGCGTGCGCGCCTGCACGATGCCGCCGCCCTCCTGAATCGCGGCCACCGTTTCGCCCGAGATGGTCTCGACGCCCTTCTCGCGATAGAACTCGGCCACGAAGAGGCCGAGCTCGCGCGGCAGCACGCGTGCCAGGGGATATTCTCCGGGATAGACGAGCGAGACCTCCTTGCCGATGTGCCGCAGCGCGGCCGCCAGCTCGAGCCCGATGAAACCTCCGCCCACCACCAGCACGTGCTGAACCCGGGCCGCGCGCTCGGAGAGGAACAGGTAGTCCTCGAGCAGGCGGTAGTAGTGGACGTTCTGCCCGCTCTCGCCCTCGGCGTCGAGCAACCGCGGCTTGCCGCCCGTGGCGAGCAGCAATCGGTCGTACGTCACCATGCCCTGATGATCGTCCCACAGCGTGTGGCTCGAGGCTTCCAGCTCCACCACCTCGCGGCGCAGCGCGAGGTCCACGCGGTTCTCGTCGTAGAACTTCTCGTCGTAAGCCGGCAGCTTCTGCAGCGTGGACTTGCCGAACCACAAGTCCTTGGAGAGCGGAGGCCGGTGATAGGGAGCGACGTTCTCGCGCGAGATGAGCAGGATGCGGCCATCACGATCGTGCTGGCGGATGCCCTCGATCGCCGAGGCGCCCGCGAGGCCCCCTCCGACGATCACGTAGGGATAGTGCTCATTCATAGAGTCCCTCCGGCGAAGACGCGGACCGGGACCGGGGCGCACGACCGGCGCGCCGCGCCCCCGGACGCACCGGCGGATGGTATCACGCCGTATGCGAGTGTTCCGGGTTCGCGTGGGCCGTCGCCGCCCCCGCGGCCAGCTCGCGCGAGAGCCCGCGCTTCCACGTGCCGCGCGCGGCCCACAAAACGATCAACGTGGCGCGCATCATGCAGGTCACGCTGATCACGAGCGCGATCGACACCACGCCGAGCCGCGTCCAGCGTGGCACCAGGAACGCGAGCGGAATGCGCGCCAGCGAGAACGAGGTGAAGATCCACGAGATCACCGTGGTGTGGCCGGAGCCCATGACGGCCTCGGCGACCACGATCTCGAAGCCGGTGAAGAGCAGGCAGCTCGACAGCACGCGCAGGTACGGAACGCCGAGCCGCAGCACTTCGGGATCGCGACTGAACAACGCCAGGAACGTGCCGGGGACGATCAGGATGACCGCCGAGAGCACCGCCGTGATCCAGAGCATCCACTTGAGCCCGGTGCGAATCGACTGCTCGGCGCGGTCCGGGCGGCCGGCGCCCAGGTTCTGGCCCACCAGCGATGCGCCGGCGCCGCCGATCGCGGCAGCGCAGATGAACTGCATAGCCTCGATGCGGTTCGCGATGCCGACCACCGCGTGAGCGGCCGGGCCGAAGCTCGACGCCGCGTGCGCGAACGCCACATACACGCACGAGAACAGCACGCCGATCGAGGCCGCGGGCAGCCCGACACGCGCCATTCCCGTGATGCGGACCGGCGCGCCCTCGGTGCGGCGGGCGAGCGGCAGCGCGCGATGTCCGCGCGCCGCGCACACGAGATAGCCCGTCACCATGAGCGCCCACGCGCACACGGTCGCGATGGCCGCTCCCCGCACTCCCAGCCGCGGGAACGGCCCGATGCCATAGATGAGCAGCGGATCGAGCACCGCGCAGGTCCCGACCGAGGCGAGATCGATGATGAGCGGCGTGCGCGTGTCGCCGGCCGAACGCATGATGCTCTCGCACGTGAGCGCGACCATGAAGAGCGGCGAGCCGATCATGCAGATGCGCAGGAACGAGGCGCCGGCCTCGAGCATGCGCGGATCGGAGTCCATCAGACGGTAGATGTCGCGCGCGAACAACAGCCCGGTGATCGAGCCGATCAGGCCCATCAGCGCCGACGCCCGCACGCCCTTCCACGCCGCGACGCCCGCGCGCTGCCGCTCGCCCGCGCCCAGCAGCTGGCTCACGTACGCGGTCACGCCGATCGCGAACACGTCGTTGAGCGAGTAGACCGCCCACATGACGAAGATCGAGGTGGTGACGGCGGCGGTGGCCTCGACGCCCAGGCCGCGCACCCACAGCGCGTCGATCCACTGGTAGGCGACCCGCAGCGACAGCGACGCCAGCATCGGCAGCGCGAGGCGCAGCAGCTCGGCCGGGATCGGCTGCGTCACGCCCGGCGGAAGTGGCGCGCGCTCATCGGCGGCGCGGGCGGCCGCGCCCTGCGGCGGCTCGCCGGGGCGAGCCGCCCCGGTCACTTCTGGTCCTGCTCTCGGACCTGGTCGACGATGTCGCGGCTGCTGCCGCCGAGCGCGACGGCCAGCAGGTCCGCCTCGGTCGGCATGTCGTCCAGGAAGTAGGGATGATCCACCGTGTTGGCCCGGAACTCGTCGCGATAATCGCCGCGGTAGCTGCGCCGGTCGTGATGGTCGCGCGAGCACTGCATCAGCGTGGGCACCGTCCACGAGCCGAACATGTCGTGCCAGCCGCTCTCGATCTGACGCGCGTGATCGGGATCGCGCTGCCGCAGATCCGGGGGCACCAGCGCGTAGCGATTGCAGTCGCCGTCGGGCTGGTAGCTCGTGTAAACGGTGCGCGCCGAGGCTTCGAGCGTGCGATCTCGCTGAGTGACGGGCTCGATCTGATCGGTGTCGAGCACCTGGCTCGCGACGCGCACGGTGACGTGGCGCTCGCGCCGCACGGCCTCGAACGAGACCGCGGACCATTGCGTGACGGTGCGGTGGAGGCTGTCCGTGAAATCATCGCGGCGATAGACGCTGCCGGAGTAGCGATCGGTGTTGGTGTCGAAGTGCGCTCCGAAGATGCGGCCCCACACCACGCGCCCGGCGCCAATGCGGCGCCCGAGCGCGATCGCGCGGTCCGAGGTCATGTGGCGCTGCTCATCCACGGTCATGGCGCGATCGATCTCGTCGGGTGACACGATCTCGGTGAACATCAGCTGATCCGGGCGCAGCCGATGAACCACGTCCGCGGTCATCTGCTGTCTCACCTCTTCGGCGAGCCCCGGCACGTCCATGTCGTCCTCGAACGGCAGGATGGCGAGCCGCTCGTGCGCGTCGTGGAACGCCGCCTGCGCGCGCGCGTCGACGTCGCGATAGGCGGGCCAGAAGCCACGCGCCTCATCGAAGCGGCGGAAAGCCTCCTTGGAATCACCGGCGTGGGCCGCCGCGGCGCCCTGCCGATACTGCTGCGCCGCGGCCGACGTCAGGATCGCGCGCTCGTCGGCGGCGTAGCCGGCATCGGCCGGCAGCGCGGCGCCGTGCCTCAGCACCTCGGCGCGAAATGACTGCAATTCGAGCGCCGCGTTCGCCGCCGTCACCGTGTCGGAGGCCGCCATCGCCCGCACGCGATCCTCCCGCTGGCGCTGCAATTCGGTCGCGGCCGCGAGCAACGCCGTCAAGGCGTCCCGATTCCCCGGCTGATGCTTGAGCGCGATGACGGCCGTCTGATACGCGCGGTCGGCCTGACCCGCGGCCAGTTCCTGCTGGCTGCGCTTGGCGAGCTGCTCGGACGACGCACACGACATCGCCAGCAGCGCGGCGGCCAGCATCGCGATTCCATGACGTCGCACGGGCATGGCGGTCCCTCGCCCCGAGTTCGCGGTGCTTCCTTCGCGATCGATCCCGACCCGGGTTCGATCGTGGGTTCTAGACTAGACCAGCGCGGGCGCTCGTCAAGCGGACCCCGCGAGCCGCGCGAGCCGAAACAGCGCGGGATCGGAGCGTGGCGTGATTCCGCCGATGCGATCGGCCACCAGCTCGCCGATCGCGCTCGCGAACTTGAAGCCGTGGCCCGAGCACGCGCTCACCAGCGTGACCGCATCGCAATCGGGGTGCGCGTCGATCACGAAGTGCTGATCGGTCGTGTTGGTGTAGAGGCAGCTCGCGGTCTCGCGCAGAGCGCCCGCCGCGCCCGGCAGGCGCCGCGCCACCAGCTCGCGAATCGCGGCGATCTCGGCCGGCGAGATTTCCGGCCGCGGATCGTCCGGCCCGCAACGCTCGCCCTCGTGATGGCGCGCGATCTTGATGCCGCGCGCAAGGCGCGGAAATCCGTAGATGTAGCGCTCGCCCTCGAATTGCCAGATCCAGATCGGCAAGCGCTCGGGAGCGAACGCCGCCGGATCGCCCGCCGGATCGAACCAGTAGAGCGTCACGCGCTCGACCTCGAGCCGAAGCGCCGCGCCCTCGAGGAGACCCGCGAGCCACGCGCCCACGGCGACCACGAGATGATCCGCGCCGTAGCGCCCGCGCGCCGTCAGGACCTCGATCCCGTCCGTCGTCTTGCGCCACGACTCGATCGGCTCGTTGCCGCGCAGCTCGGCGCCGCGCCGTGCGGCGCGTTCCAGCTGAGCGGCGACGCAGGCTTCGGGAGCGAGAAATCCCGCGCGCGGCTCCCACACCGCCACGTGACCTTCCTCGAGCGCGAACTGGGGAAAGCGCCGGCGCATCTCGCCGCGATCGAGCAGTTGATGTTCGAGGCGATGCGTCTCGGCGCTCATGAGCGCGCCGGATACCAGCGCGCCCTCGCGTCGCCCGATCATGAGTCCGCCGGTTTCGGTAAGGAGCGCGCGTTCGGTGTCGCGCTCGAGCGCACGCCAGCACTCGTATGCGCGTTGCACCAGCGGGACGTAGGCCGGATCCTCGAAGTAGGCTTCGCGGATAATGCGTGATTCGCCGTGCGATGAGCCCTGAACGTGCGGCGGCGCGAAGCGATCGAACCCCAGCACGCTGACCCCGCGGCCCGCGAGTTGATCGCACACCGCGCTCCCCATCGCGCCGAGCCCGGCGACGATGACGTCGACGCGCTCGCTCACGCGGGCGCGGCGGTGGGCCCGGCGGCGCCGCCCTTGGGGCCCGCACCGCCAAAGACGCGATACGCGAGCCAGCCGGCATGAAGATCCATCGCGGCGTGGATCACCATCGGCAACACCAATGAGCCCGAGAGCAGATAGAGCGCGCTCATGACCGCGCCGACGACCGCTGTGATTGCCATGCCCCGCGGGCCCTGATAGGCGTGACCGATTCCGAACGCGAGGCTCGAGAGCAGCGCGGCCTGGATCAGCCCGGTGTAATTCGAGAGATACCAGATCAGGAAGCCGCGAAACAGCAGCTCCTCGCAGATCCCCGCCGTGACGGAGAGCGCACGGAAGAGCGCCAGCTCGCCGCGCGTGTGCGGCAGGATCGGCTCCGCGAAAGCGAGACGCTCACGCGCCTGATCCAGCATCGCGGCCTCGCCGCCCGAGCGCGCGCGCATGATCATCAGCGTGACCGCGATCGCCAGGCCGACGGTGATGCCGATGGCGCCGGGCGACAAAACCGGAAGCACGCCGAGCGCGACCCACGATCGGCGCATCCTCGCCCAGTAGAGCAGGAGCAGGATGCTGAGCACCCACTGGCTGATCGAGGCCGCAATGTAGGTGCGGCGACGAAGCGCGAAGCGCCGCTCGGGGCTCGCGAGCCTGAGGGCACGAAACGAAATCCATGCGCGCGGCGGAAGGAGCAGCACCAGCAGCGCGACGAGGAAGTGATCCGCGGCGCCGGGCATGGGACTCAACGGCGCGATGGGGCGGGAAGCGCTCCGGGAGCGGGCGGGTTCAGCTCACGATACATCTCGATCAGCTCTTCGTGAGTGATGAGCACCAAGCTCTTGCACTTGCGACACTTGAGCTCGAGGCCGTCCCGCACCATGCGCGCGAGCATGCTGCCGCAGTGGCAGCGGCACTGATCGCCGGTGGCGACCATGCGGCGTGCCGGCCCAGCGGAGGACCGCGCGGAGAGGATGCTCACATCGAGGCTCTTCACGCGCCAAATCCTAGGACCGGCCCCGAGGGCGGTCAAGCCGGCAGGCCGCGCGGCGGGGGCAATCGAGCAGGTGATCGTTCACCATTCCCACCGCCTGCATGAACGAGTACACGATGGTCGAGCCCACGAATCGGAATCCGCGCCGCTTGAGATCCTTGCTCAAGGCGTCCGACTCCGCGGTGCGCGGCTGGAGATCGCGCAGCGTCCGGAACGAGCCGACGCGCGGCTTGCCGCCCACGAACGCCCAGACGTAAGCCTCGAACGAGCCGAATTCCTTCTGCACCACGAGGAACGCTTGCGCGTTCGAGACCGCCGACTCGACCTTGAGCCGGTTGCGCACGATGCCGGGATCGCGCAGCCGCCGCGCGATGTCGGCGCGGCTCCAGCGCGCGACACGGCGCGGATCGAAGCGCTCGAACGCGCGGCGATAGTTCGCGCGCTTGTTGAGGATCGTCTCCCAGCTCAAGCCTGCCTGCGCGCCCTCGAGGATCAGCATCTCGAACAGGTGACGGTCGTCATGGGACGGCACGCCCCACTCTTCGTCGTGATATTTCACATAGAGCGGATTGTCCGGCTTGGCCCACGGGCAGCGCTTCATCGTGCGGCTCATGGCTCGGGCCGCAGCGCGCGGCGGCGGATCGCGCGGAGCAGCACGGCGTGGATCGCCGCGACGACGGCGACCTCGGCCGCCACCATCTGCCAGAAGAAACCGGCGCCCACTGCGAGGGCGCCGCCGATCGAGAGCCCGAGCGTCGCCACGCCGGCGACGAGGTAGGTCAGGTTCTGGATCCAGCCTTCCCGCCCGGCGAGCGGCGCGCGGCTGAACATCAGGAAGTCCGACCCCGCGCCGCTGATCAGAGAAAGCGTGGGAAACAGCACGAGCACCGGAATCACCGGGAGCAGCCACCTCGGATCGTGCACCACGATGAGCAGCAGGAAGCCATCGACGATGAGAACCGGCACGACCATGAGGAGCAGCACCGCCTTGCGCGCGCCGTGAAAGAGCGCGGCCGTCCCTTCGAGCGGCGCGTAGCGGAAGATGTCGGAGGCGGTATGGCGCGTGCTGGTTTTGAGCCGCGCCAGCGACGTGGCCGGCAGCAACGAGGCCATCACCGCGGTGAACATCGGCATCGCGGTCGCGAGCCGGCGATCGAAAAAGGCGAGGATGGGAAACGCGGCGAAGGAGGCCAGCGAGGGAAAGATCCGCATCCGGAGCTCCCGATCGCGGTAGAGATGGATCGCGACCAGCTGAAACGATGCGCGCTCGATTGTGTCACGCATCCACGGACCCAGCCATCGCGACACTCCGCTCTCCCCGAGCGCGCGATCGGGCGCGGCGGCGCGCGTTCGCCGCGGCGCGGCCGGCTCCGCCGCATCCTCGCTCGCCGGAGCCGGCAGGCGGGCCGAGCCCTCGGCGAAGGCGCTCAGGCCGCGCACGTAGTCGCCGGCGAGGCGCAGAACTGCGAGCGCCGCGAGTCCGCCGGTCATCACCACGCCGATCAGCGCCATCGGCACGAAGCGCGCGGACTCGGCGCCCGAGGGCGAGCCGGCCGCGAGGCTCACGAGCGCCGCGAACCAGGCGGGCGGGAATAGCGCCAGCCACTTGAGATCGCTCGCGATGTGGAAGGAGTGTGAGCGGCCGATCAGGTTCGGAACGATCCGGTAGCCAATCAGCAGCGTCGTCGTGACGAGGAGCTGGAGCCAGGAGGCGAGGCTCTCGAATCGCTGGCGCCCGACCACCCGCGCGAACAGCCCGTACGCGAACACCACCGCGGCGCAGCAGAAGATCTCCGCCAGGACTAGAGCGCCGAGGTGCGCCAGCGGGAACCACGGCCGCGCCCCCGGCACGCCGAGGCCCTGAAGGAACGGTCCGAGGTTGATCGCGAGGCCGATCCCGCCCGTCAGCGCGAGCATCGCGAGCGTGCGCGCGACGAGGAGCGTGCGCGCGCCGACCGGCCGGTGCCCGATCACGTCGTAGTCGGTCGAGCCGAACAGCAGGTCGCCGGACTCGGCCATCATGCCGATTCCGGAGATGAAAATCGTGAGACCGAACAGGATCAGCTCGAACGTGAAGAGATCGATGCCCTGGGTGGCGAGCAGGCCGACGAGGAAGCCCATGAGCCCATAAAACAGGATCTGAAAAATCCCGCCCCGCGACGACTGCGCGCGCCCGAAGCGCGTACGGGAGCGGGTGCGCGCGCGCACCAGCGCCACCAGCAGCGCGCGCAGCTGCGCGAGGTCCAGGGGATCCGAAAACCCCGCGGCGCTCGTCGCGCTCATTGCGACAGCACCCGAGCGAACTCCTCGGCTCGCGCGAGCAGGTTCTCGGTCGCGGTGAGCGTGTTGAACGCGCGCTCGAGCGAATCCTGCCCGGTCCGCTGCTTGATCTCCGGCACGGTGCCGTCGGCCACGATCCGGCCGTCGTGCATGATGACGACGCGCTCGCACATGCGCTCGACGACGTCGAGCAGGTGCGAGCAATAGACGATGGTCTTGCCCTCCCGCGCCATCGACTGGATGAGCGTCTTGAGCGACAGCGTGGCGTTCGCGTCCAGCCCGTTCAGCGGCTCGTCGAAGAACACCACGCGCGGGCTGTGGAGCAACGCCGACGTGATGACGACCTTCTGCCGCATGCCCTTGGAGTAGGTCGAGAGGGGTTTTTCGCTCAGGCTGCCCTCGATGTCGAAGAAGCGCGCGAACTGGATGATGCGCTCGGCCGCCTGCTCGCGCGGGAGATGATAGAGCGCGGCGACGAACGTCAGGTACTCCCACGCGGTGAGCGCCTCGAACAGCGCCCCCGACTCCGGCACGTAGCCGATGATGCGCTTGATCTCGAGCGATTGCGTGAGGATGTCGAAGCCGCCCACCTCGGCGCGCCCCGACGTCGGGGCCATCATGCCGGTGAGCATGCGCAACGTGGAGGACTTGCCCGCGCCGTTCGGCCCCAGCAGGCCGACCAGCTCGCCAGCCCGGATCTCGAGCGAGATCCCGCGCACGGCCTCGTGCTCGCCGTACGATTTGGTCAGATTTTCGATGCGAATCATGCGGCCGGCACCCCGGCTTGCGGGCTACTCGCCGACCAGCTGCTTCAAGGCCGGCGGGACCACGCCCTTTTCCTGCGACGCCTTCGCCACCTTGACCGGAACGAGCTTCGCGAACGCTTCGTCGTAGCGCCAGCGCCGCCACTGTCCCTCGAGGCGCAGAGTGAGGTAGTCGCCCTCGATGCGCAAGGGCAGGCCACGGCGGCGCGCCTCGAGCGCGAGGAGCGGCGCGAGGTCGTGCTCCCACTCCGCGGACGTCACCGCCGAGAGCACGTTGCCGTGATATTGCGCCGGCTCGAGCCGCACCTCGGGGTCGAACACGAACACGCGGCCGGCGGCCGCGCCCGACATGAAGAACTTGCCGGAGTAAGGCCGGGCCCTGAGCGCCAGCTCGCCGCGCGCATCGGGCTTGCGCAGCCCCATCACGACGTGCAGCGAGTTGTCGCCGCCCGACATCAGGTACTCGAACGCGTACTCGTTCGGCGAGCCGAAGTGCAGCGACTTGAAGCCCGGCGCCGGCGTGCGGCCATCGGCGAGCAGCACCTTGTTCTGCCCGGCCGCGGCGAAGCGCGAACCCGAATCCCATAGGCTCACCGTGCCGCCGTGCGCGGCGTAGAGCGCCGTGTTGAGCGCGTCCTGGAGCACGAAGAGCTGGCCCGAGTCGGCCTTCATGCCGAGATGGCTCTGCCCCTGGCCGTAGATCCAGAGGCTCGCGCCCTCGAGCAACGCGCCGAGGAAGTCGCCGAACTCCCGACCGTAGAGCTCGATCGTGACGCCCGGCGCGGCCACACCCTGCGGCGTCGCGAGGTTCGTGGCCACATAGCGCGGGCCGCCGATGAAGTCGTAGCCGACCATGTGCTTCCATCCGAGCCGCACCGCCTCGCTGACGATGCGCGATGCCGAGTCGAGCCCGAACGATTCGCTCGCGAAGCCCGCGAAGTCGATCACGAGGACGTCGGCTTCGGGATCGACCGGCGGCGCGAGATCGTCGCGGGTCTCGAGCGTGAGGCGGCCGTAGCGGCGCCCGGCACCCATGGCCTCGAAGAGCGGCGGAATCGCGTCGAAGATGCGATAGAGCCCGCCCTCCGCGGCGCCTGCCGTGTCGCGCCCGCCGTCGGTCAGATACTCCATGCTCGAGAGCGCCTTGCCGCCGAGCGGGGCGAACGCGAGGCGCTTGCGCAGCTCGGTGAGCACGCGGATCGCCACCGCCCGCTCGCGATCGCCGCCCGAGGCGAACGCCGGCAGCGCGTGCTCGGCGAGCAGGCGATAGTCGGCGAACCCCATACGCGCCGCGCGCTCGAGCGCGTTCTCGATCAGCTCGTTCGCGGCCGGCGGCAGCGGATCGTCGGGCCCGAAGGCGCGGCCGGGCGAGGCCGGGCCCGCGAGCGCGCGCGCGAGCTGCGCGAGGCGCTCGTCCACGAGCCGCGCCCACGCGTCATCGGCGGCCGCCACCGCTCGATCGAGCGGCGCCAAGGTGGATTTCTCGGCGCCGCTCGATCGAC
>Ga0209698_10000612_pt1 | contig 41051 bp, 46 predicted proteins | sample LitLauG_LLR_2012_FD_187203 | JGI IMG/M metagenome (GOLD analysis project Ga0209698, IMG submission 187203) | Freshwater sediment microbial communities from Pennsylvania, USA - Little Laurel Run_MetaG_LLR_2012 (SPAdes) (version 2) | ecosystem: Environmental > Aquatic > Freshwater > Creek >... | reverse complement strand
GGCGCCCAAACGCGGCGGGGTATGCGGGCCCCTCCATCGTGTAGCGGGTGCCCAAAAGCGCCACGCGCTTGCGCCCCTCGCGCTTGGCGCGTTCTGCGACCACCTCGGCGATGTGCAGGCCTGGCAATGGGAAAGACGTCTTGGCCGCATCCAAAGCGATGTGGGCAGTATTGTCGGGGCAGACGAAGAAATCGCACCCCGCCGCTTTCAGGCGCTCAGCGCTGGCGCCGAGATAAGCGTTGATCTGCGCTAGATCATTGGCGTCCCACCACGCAAGCGCCGGCCCCATGGGCAAGATCGACAAGGTAATCTCGGGATGAAGGTGCTCGCCCAAAAGCCGTGCGCTCGCTCGCACCATTTCGAGAAAACACAATCCCGCGCCGTCCGCAGAATGAGCCAGGATGCCGATATGACGCATGCTTAGCGATGTAGGCGCTTGCGCCTAAGCTTGGAAGCAGCGCTTCAACGCGTCCCGCTCAACTCGAGCACATCCTCATAGGTCCGCAACCCGCTTCGTTGCGCGTTCACCAGCACCGCCATGTTTCCCGGCGCATGTTTGTTATCGAGCATCTTCTCATGGGCCTCGGGGATTTTCTCGAAAGGCAGCACCTCGCTCATGGCTGGGTCAATGCGGCGATCGATGACCAATTGGTTGGCTTGGCTCGCATGGTACAAATGGGCGAAGTGCGAGCCTTGCACTCGCTTTTGGCGCATCCACAAAAAGCGCGCATCCATAGTGAGATTGTAGCCGGTGGTGCCGGCGCAGATCACCACCATGCCGCCGCGCTTGCACACCAATACCGAGACCGGAAAAGTCGCCTCGCCGGGATGCTCGAACACGATGTCGACATCCTTGCCGCCAGTATGCTCCCAGATGGCTTTGCCGAACTTGCGGCTCTCCTTCATATAATCGTTGAATTCGGGTCCGTTGACTTTCGGCAACTGCCCCCAGCACTTGAAGTCATTGCGATTGAGCACCGCCTTTGCGCCCATGGAGAGGACGTAGTCTTTCTTGTCCTCGCTTGAGACGACCCCGATCGCGTGCGCGCCGCTGACTGCGCAAAGTTGCACCGCAAATACGCCAAGCCCGCCGGAAGCGCCCCACACCAGCACGTTCTGCCCTGGCCGCAGCACGTTGGGGCGCCAACCAAACAACATGCGATACGCCGTGGCCAACGTAAGCGTATAGCAGGCGCTCTCTTCCCAAGTCAGATGCTTGGGCCGCGCCATCAATTGGCGGGCTTGCACCTTGCAGAATTGGGCGAAGGAGCCGTCGCTTGTCTCGTAGCCCCAAATCTTCTGCGACGGCGAGAACATCGGATCGCCGCCATTGCACTCTTCATCGTCGCCGTCGTCTTGGTTGCAGTGGATGACAACTTCGTCGCCAGGCTTCCAGCGTTTCACCTTGGCGCCGACCGCCCAAACGATCCCCGAGGCGTCCGAGCCGGCGACGTGGTAGGCGCCTTTGTGGACGTCAAGCACGCTCATCGGCTCGCCAAGCGCTGCCCACACGCCGTTATAATTCACCCCGGCCGCCATCACCAGCACCAGCGCCTCGTCCTCGCCAACCTCTGGCGTCGCCACCTGCTCCAGCTGCATGGCTTGCAGCGGGCGCCCATGGCGCTCGCGGCGGATAGCCCAGGCCCACATCAGCTTGGGGACGTGAAACTGTGGCGGGATTTCCCCGATTTCGTAGATGTCCTTCACCGCTCTCAGCTGGGACTGCGCCATGGCTCACCTTTGTTGCATTGCACAATGAAGCCATTCCCCAGCGAGCGTCAACGGCGTCGTCGACCCAAGTCGAGGCCACACGGGGTGTTCGAGCCCCCAGCCTCGGCTAAGGTGGGTCCAAACTCCGCCGGCGACGGCGCAAGGAAAATTACATGACCTACGCTGCGATCACCGGCTGGGGCAAAGCCATGCCGCCGGCGGTTCTTTCCAACGCTGATCTTTCCACCTTTCTCGACACCAACGACGAATGGATCACCTCCCGAACCGGCATGAAGCAACGTCGCGTGAGTCACGTCAGCGGCATTGAAATGGCGATTATCGCAACCAAGCGGGCGCTGGCCGCGGCCAATCTTGATCCAGCCGATGTCGAGCTCATCGTCTACGGCAGTTGTTCAAACGATGAGCAAGTGCCGAACTCCGCCTCAGGCGTGCAAACCGCCATCGCCGCCAAGAAGGCCGCGGCGATGGATCTCAACACCGCCTGCACCAGCTTTCTCTATTCACTCACCACCGCGAACGCGATGATCCGCACCGGCGTTGTTAAGAACGCCGTCGTCATCGGCGTCGAAATCATTTCGCCGTTCATGGATTGGTCAAACCGCAATGTCGCGGTGCTGTTTGGCGATGGCTGCGCAGCGGTGGTGCTGCAAGCCAGCGACAAGCAAGAAGGCATTCTAGGCGAACAACTGGGCTGTTTGGCCGACGTGCGCCACACCTTGCGCGTGCGCGGCATGGGCACCGCCTATTGCAACAAAGACGTTGTTTCCGGGGTAACCTCATGGGATTTTGACGGACAGGAGATATTCCGTCACGCCGTGCAAGGCATGACCCAGGCCAGCGCCGCTGTCATGGCCAAATGCGGCGTCACCGCCGAGGACATTGATCTCGTCGTGCCCCACCAAGCCAATCTGCGCATTATCGAAGCCGTGGTGAACCGCGCCGGCGTGCCCATGGACAAAGTCATGCTCACAGTACAGCGCTACGGAAACATGAGCGCGGCCACCGTCCCCGTGGCGCTGACCGAAGCGGTGGAAGAAGGCCGCGTGAAGCCAGGCGCGCTCATATTGATGCCGGCGTTTGGCGCAGGGCTTACCGTGTGCGCCCACCTGGTGCGTTGGGGCGAGCGCACCACCCCGCGCGCCTTATCGGACGCAGATTTTCCCAAGAGCTCTAAGTCCGCGCTCGACTTGGTCAACGACATTCGCGCGCGCAAAGCCGAGGCTGCGCAGCGTTCCGCGCCGGGCTTGCAAGCGCCGGTATTCGTGCGCGCGCCCTAAAGCCGCCCGCCGGCGGCGGGCGCGCCAATATCGATGCCGGCGCCAGCGTTTAACCCCCTGGCGGCAACGCTGTTTGCAGTGCAGCATGGCCCCGCAATGACCGCGCCGCCCTTCCAGCACGCTCCCGATCCGCCCTGGATTTTTCGGACCTATTCCGGCCACTCGACCCCGATCGCCTCCAACAAGCTCTACAAGACCAACCTGGCTAAGGGTCAAACCGGGCTCTCGGTGGCCTTCGACCTGCCCACCCAAACTGGCTATGACAGCGACCACGTGCTGGCCCGCGGGGAAGTCGGCAAAGTCGGCGTGCCGATTGGGCATTTGGGCGATATGCGCGCCTTGTTCGACGGCATCCCGCTTGAACGCATGAACACATCGATGACCATCAACGCCCCGGCCGCGTGGCTATTGGCGCTCTATGTGTCGCTTGCAGCCGAGCAAGGCGCTGATCCTCGCAAGCTCGCTGGCACCACCCAAAACGACATCATCAAAGAATACCTCTCTCGCGGCACTTACATCTTTCCCCCAGCGCCCTCGCTCAAACTGACTGCCGACACCATCGCTTGGAGCCTCGACGCGATTCCAAAATGGAACCCGATGAACGTCTGCTCCTACCATTTGCAGGAGGCTGGCGCGACGCCCGAGCAAGAACTCGCATTCGCGCTCGCCGCCGCGATCGCCATTCTCGATGAGGTGAAGGGGCGTGGCGAAATCGCGCCAGAGCGTTTTGCAGAGGTATTTTCTCGCATCTCGTTTTTTGTGAACGCCGGGCTGCGCTTCATAACTGAACTTTCCAAGATGCGCGCTTTCAATGTCCTTTGGGATGAAATCGGTCGCGATCGCTACGCCGTCAACGACGCCAACGCGCGCCGCTTCCGCTATGGGGTGCAAGTCAATTCTCTTGGTCTGACCGAGCAACAAGCCGAAAACAACGTCTATCGCATTCTCTTGGAGACGCTTGCTGTGACGCTCTCCAAAGACGCCCGCGCCCGCGCCGTGCAGCTGCCGGCCTGGAACGAAGCTTTGGGCCTGCCCCGCCCCTGGGATCAGCAATGGTCGCTGCGTCTCCAGCAAGTGCTCGCCTATGAAACCGACCTCTTGGAATACGAAGACATCTTCGCTGGATCTACGGTGATCGAAGCGAAGGTCGCCCAGTTGGTCGAAGCCGCGCGCGCCGAGCTTAGAGCAATCGAAGCCGCGGGCGGCGCGGCTGCAACGCTCCAAACCATGAAGGCCGCGCTGGTCGAGGCCAATCGACGCCGCATCGAGGCCATCGAGAGCGGCGCACAAAAGATTGTCGGCGTAAACAGCTTCACGGAAGGCGAAGCTTCCCCGCTCGAAGCCGATGAAAACAACATTCACGTGGTCGATCTCTCGGTGGAAGCCGAGCAGATCGCTCGCCTGCATGCCTGGCGCGCGCAACGCAACACAAACGAGGCTGAAGCCGCGCTTTCGGCGCTCGAAGCCGACGCCCGCGCCGACAAAAACATCATGCCCGCATCGATCATGGCGGCGAAAGCCGGCGTCACCACCGGCGAATGGGCCGCGCGCCTGCGCAAAGTCTATGGCGAATATCGCGGACCCACCGGCGTCGCTTTAGTCATTGAAGCCGGCGGCGAGGATATTGAGGCGACAAAGCGCGATGTGGCCGCGCTTTCCCAGCGGCTCGGGCGGACCCTGACCTTGCTGGTTGGCAAGCCCGGCCTCGATGGCCACTCCAATGGCGCAGAGCAAATCGCGTCGCGGGCCCGCGCCGTCGGCATGGAGGCGATCTATGAGGGCATCCGCCTTACCCCCGCCGAAATCGTCAATGCCGCAAAAGACAAACGCGCGCACGCAATTGGGCTCTCGATCCTCTCGGGTTCACATCTCGATTTGGTGCGAGAAGTAGTGCGCCTGATGCGCGCGGATGGCCTCGAGCGTGTCCCACTCGTAGTGGGCGGCATCATTCCGCCGGCGGACGCGTTGGCCTTGAGACAAATGGGGGTCGCGGCCGTCTATACGCCAAAGGACTTCAAGATCACCGGCATCATGAGCGATCTCGTCAAACTCGTCGCGGCGAAAAACCCGTGAACCTCGAAACGCTTGAGCGCGCGTGCCTGGCGGCTTGGCCTGCCTTGCATCGCGAGACGCGCGACGGCTGGGAATACTGCGCCACCACGGGCCGTTCGGGGCGGACTAATTCGATTTGGCCGATCGCCTGGAGCGAGCATGTTGGGCTCGAAGACGCAATCGCGGCCGCGTCCAGTTGGTGCGCCTGGCATAAAATCAACACGACCTTCAAGCTCACCGATGGCCTTACCTTCCCCCGCGAGTTGCCCCAGGCGCTCGCCCGGCTGGGCTATGCCCCCCACACCGAGACCCTGATCATGACCGCAAAGGTCTCGCTTGGACCCAGTCCGCGCGCGCCCGTCAGCCTTCATGACGCTGATCACGAGCAATTCTGGGCGCCGCTCGGCCAAAGCGCCTCCGCTGACGACGCCGCCGAGCGGGTCGACATCGTGCGCCGCGTCCGCGCGCCGCATATTTTTGCGCTTAACTACAGTGACGCCATGCCGGCGTGCTGCGGCATGGGCGTGCTGAGCGGCGAACTGGTTGGGATTTATCTCATGCGCACGGCCCCGCACGCCCGGCGCAAGGGCCTCGCCCGTCAGGTGCTGCGCGCGCTCCTGCACTGGGGCGCCACGCACGAGGCGCGCACCGCCTATTTGCAGGTCGAAGAGGCAAACGAGCCGGCAGTGAGACTTTACGCCAGCGAAGGCTTCACGATTGCGGGGCGCTACCGCTATTGGTCGAAACCGCGTCGTTGACGAGCCGGGTCATGGCGCTCGCGGCGATCAGCGGAGCAATGAACGAAAACGCCGCGCAAACCACGCCTACCAGAAACACCGATGCGCGCATGCCTCGACGCAGCTTCAACGCCTCCTTGAACGCCACGCGCCGCATGGCCGCTGTCATCGCAAAGTCGCGGCCCATCAGATATCCGTTGATGCAGAGGAAAGTGACCGCATTGACGCCAGGTATGAGATAAAGCGGCAGCACCAGGAGGTTCAAAAACAACGTCGGAATGGCCATGCGGAGACCCGAAAGAACGCCTTCGAGCAATCCGGTTTTGCGTGGGCTGGGCGCGCCAATGGCCCGCTCAACACGCGCGGCGGCGGCGTCGAACAGCAAGCCCCCGATGAACATCGCCGCCACTGGCGAGATGGCAAAGCCCAGCACTACCGCGCCAAGCCCCAGTACAAAACGCGCCCCGCTATAGAGCCAGCCCAGAATGCCCCCCGCGTGGGGAATGAGCGGGACGAGATAATGAATGGCCGCGATCGCCCCACCCAGCGAAATCACCACCGCAAGCGCCAGGTTGACAATGGCCAGCAGCGTCAGCCGTCCGGCCAAAATGTCGCCGAACGCGCCGCCAATTGCCGCAACCGGTCTGGTCAAGCTCGCCTCCCGCAGCAACCGCGCTTGACGGCACCTTAGCGCCTCTGCACGGTCCCCGCCCAGGGGACCGCGCTTTTATGACCGAGCCACAAACCGCCGCATCCGCGGAAAAATCTACGCCAAAAGGCTGGCGCACCGACGCCATCGAATGGGCCAAGACCATAGCTGGCGCATTCGCGGTCTATTTGGTTTTCACAACCGTGGCCTTCGCCAATTATCGCATACCCTCAGAGAGCATGGTGCCTCACCTTGAGGTTGGCGACCGCGTTGTGGTGTCGAAGTTCGCCTATGGCTATAGCCGTTATTCGCTGCCGTTCGATCTGGGCCGTTTGCTGCCTGCGGGGGGGCGGCGTTTGTTTCAATCATTGCCCAAACGCGGCGACGTCGTCGTGTTCGTGCATCCCCAGAGCGGGGAAGTGCTGATCAAGCGCGCCATTGGCTTACCCGGCGACACCATCGAAATGCGCGATGGCTACCTTTGGATCAATGGTCAGCGCGCGCCCGCGACGGCCGCGCAAAATGTCATGCGCATGTCCAATGATCACGGTCCCGAATTCGCGCGCCGCTACGAAGAGACCATTCCAGGGGGCTACGCCCATGCGGTCGATCTGTTGAACAACGATAACCCCTTCGACAATTTTGGCCCCTACGTTGTTCCCGAAGGCCACATCTTTTTCATGGGCGACAATCGCGACAATTCAAACGACAGCCGCGCCCCCGATGAAGGCCCAGCGCCGATCGAAAACCTGATCGGCCGCGCTGAGATCGTCTATTGGGTCAATCCCTTTCCAAGCTGCGGCCACGATCCGACCGTCGCCTGCCCGATGCCGCGTTGGATGAGGCCGCTGCACCACTAAGCACGCGCGCGCTGCACTACAAAAACGCCAGTTAGGATGAGCGCTGCGCCAAGCAGCGCCAAAGGCGTGAGCGCTTCCTTGAACATCATCCAAGATAGAAGCGCCGCCACCAAAGGCTGCATCCACAATAGCACCGTCGATGCCGCAATCGGCAGACGCGCCACGCCATAAGCGATCAAGCCTTGCCCGCCAACCTGAACCACCAGTCCAAGCCCCGCCAGGATCGCCCAGCCGCGCGGGGAACGGGGCACGAGCTGCTCGTGCAGCAGAGCGCTGGCGCCCAACGCCACCCCAGCAGCACTCAAGGTCGCCCAAAACATCAGCGCGCCGACGCCAACCTGCTTGCCGAGCGCGCGCACCACCATGAGGTAGCCCGCATAGCCGATGGCGGCGCTGAAGCCGAGGGCATCGCCAAACAGCCCTTCTTGAAGCGAATGCGCAGGTCCCTCGCCTGCGCTAGCGCGGGCAAAGCCCAAGAGCGCTGTGCCGCAGAGCGCCACCCCAATGGCCCCCAATATCGCCGCGCTCAGCCGCTCCCTGAACAATAGCCACCCGAACGCTGCCGCAAACACCGGCGTTAAATTGGCCAGCAAAGTCGCATTGGCGACCGTGGTGTGGACAACAGCTGCGCCCCACAGCGACACCTCAACCCCAAATAGAACCCCGGCAAACAACAGCCAGCCGGTCTGACCAAGGCGCGGCGAAGGGCGGGCCAAGAGCGCCCAAAGCGCCAGCACCGGCAACGCCAAGGCGAATCGCCAGAAATTGGTGGCCTCCGGACCCACCTCCGAAATCCGGATGGCGATGGGCGAAAGCCCTATGAAGGCAGCCCCAAGCAGGGCCGCCAACACCGCCTTCGCCCGCCCTTGCCCCCCCTGCATTTGCCCGAAAAACGCCGGAATTCCGCGGCGCGCAAGGCGGTCAATCGCCTCGTGAAACAGCTTTCCACACCCCGCTTATGGTTACCTCGCCTTCACCGCTTCAGGACCAATCTTCACAGATTCGACACTCAAAAAATGGGCCCTCGCACGCTTCGCCATTGACCCTGAATTAACGGATGGCATCACTATATATAGCGGTACGGTTCGCCGGGCGGCCCAAGGTATCGTGGTTCGGGCCAGAACCGAGTCGAGTTAAGAAAGACTGATCAGGGGGCTGATGAGATGCAGGTCAGAGCGGAAAAAACAGGCATCCATCGGATGGGCGAGATCCACCGTGGAAAACCTAAACCGCTGCGCCCGCTCAAAGTCGTCGAGAAGGTTGTTACGGATCCAACACGTGACGCATTGCTGACCGATTTCGGCAAGACCACGCTCGAAGATCGCTACCTGCTTCAGGGCGAAAGCTTTCAAGACATGTTCGCGCGTGTCGCCACCGCATACGCCGACGATATCGGTCACGCCCAGCGCATCTACGATTACATTTCCAAACTCTGGTTCATGCCGGCGACCCCGGTGTTGTCGAATGGCGGCGCCGAGCGCGGCCTGCCGATCTCGTGCTTCCTCAATGCGGTTGGCGATTCGCTCGACGGCATCATGGACACCTGGAACGAAAATGTGTGGCTGGCCTCCAATGGCGGGGGCATCGGAACCTATTGGGGCAATGTTCGTTCCATCGGCGAAAAAGTCGGCCAGAACGGCCAGACCAGCGGCATTATTCCGTTCATTCGGGTGATGGATTCGCTGACGCTGGCGATCTCACAAGGATCGCTGCGGCGCGGCTCAGCGGCAGTCTATCTCGACATCCATCACCCCGAGATTGAGGAATTCCTCGAAATCCGCAAAGCCGCGGGCGACTTCAATCGCAAGAGCCTAAACCTTCACCATGGCCTCAACATCACCGACGAATTCATGATCGCGGTGCGTGATGATCTCCCCTTCGCGCTGCGAAGCCCGAAGAATCAAGAACCCCTAAAACACGTCAACGCGCGTAAGCTCTGGCAGAAGATCCTCGAGCTTAGACTGCAGACCGGCGAGCCCTACATCATCTTCTCCGACACTGTGAACAAGGCCATGCCGAGCCACCAGAAAAAGCTCGGCCTCAAGGTCCGCCAATCCAACCTTTGCAGCGAAATCATGCTGCACACCGGCATGGATCATAATGGCCGCGAGCGCACCGCCGTCTGCTGTCTCTCTTCGCTGAACGCCGAAACCTTCATGGAATGGGAGAAAGAGCCGCAATTCATGGAGGACGTGTTCCGCTTCCTCGACAACGTGCTCCAGGATTTTATCGAACGGGCGCCTCCGGAAATGGAACGCGCCATTTATGCGGCCATGCGCGAGCGCTCGGTTGGCTTGGGCCTGATGGGCTTCCACTCCTTCCTGCAAAGGCAAGGCGTATCGATGGAATCAGCGATGGCCAAGGTCTGGAACAACAAGATCTTCCGTCACATCCGTCGGGGCGCAGACGCGGCCTCCGTCAAGCTGGCCCAAGAACGCGGGCCCTGCCCCGACGCGGCCGAGAACAATGTGATGGCGCGTTTTTCCCACAAGCTCGCGATCGCCCCGACTGCGTCGATCTCGATCATCTGCGGGGGCACCTCAGCCGGCGTCGAACCGGTTCCTGCAAACATCTACACCCACAAGACGCTCTCGGGTTCGTTCGCGGTCAAGAACCCCTATCTGGAGCAATTGCTCGAAACAAAAGGCAAGAACACCGAAAGCGTTTGGTCGTCGATCCTGAAGAACGAAGGCTCGGTGCAGCACCTCGACTTTCTGAGTGATGACGACAAGGACGTATTCAAGACCGCGTTCGAGATCGATCAACGCTGGATCGTCGAACTCGCCGCCGACCGCACCCCGCTCATCTGCCAAAGCCAATCGCTCAACATCTTCCTACCTGGCGATGTCGATAAGTGGGATCTCCACATGCTGCATTGGATGGCCTGGGAGCGGGGCGTGAAGAGCCTTTATTATTGCCGAAGCAAGTCAGTGCAGCGCGCCGGCTTTGCCGGCAGCGAAGACGCCAAATCCGAAGCGGTGGTCGCAACCAGCGAGGAACGCACGGATTACGAAGAGTGTTTGGCTTGCCAATAACTGCACCCGCGTCCTTCGCGCCAAGGCTTTGAGGCGACCCCGTTGAAGCGCACATGGAGATGCAAGCGGGACCAGGCTCGGGCATTGTGCGCGGCGCCGGCGTCCTAAAGCCAATTGGCGAACCCGCATGGCCCGCACAACGCCCGCTTTCGCGGGCGCTAAGAAAACCTTATCCCAACGCCGGCCCAAAATAGCCCGGCTGCCCAATGTCGGCGAGCAAGCCGATCTCGTTGGGCTTCCAGCCAAGCCGCTGTTGGGTCAACGCGCTGGAGGCGGGCGCATCAATTGCGGCGAACATGCCAAGCCAGCCAAAGTGCTCGCCAACCTTGTCCGGCGAGACCGATATTGTCGCCACGTTGAGCGCGCGCGCCAGCGTTTCGGCGATTTTGCGCACCGCCACCCCCTCATCGCCGACGGCGTGGTAATTCGCGCCCGCCGCGCCCTTCTCCAGCGCTAACCGATAAACGCGCGCCACGTCCCGCCGGTGCGCCGCCGCCATGCGATTGGCGCCGTCGCCGACATAAGCCGAGACGCCCTTTTGCTTGGCCACTTCCAAGAAATATCCGATGAACCCTGCCTTGCCCTCGCCGCCATGCACTTGCGGCAAGCGCACCGCCATGGTGCGCACCCCCCGATCGGTGAACCCGAACACAGCCGCTTCCGACACGCGCGGAACCCCGCTTCCTGCATGTGCAACATCGTCTTCGGTAGAAACTCGCCCCGGCGCCAAGAGCGCAACCCCAGAGGTGACGATCAAGGGTTTGTTGCTGCCTTCGAGGACCTCGCCCATCGCCTCGATAGCGCGCTTATCGATCTGGCCGTTTTCTGCGAATTTCGCGAAATCGTGAATAAACGCCAGGTGGATGACGCCGTCGGCGTCGGCTGCGCCCGCGCGCAAGCTTTCGAGATCTTCAAGCGAGCCTCGGTGTGCTCGCGCGCCCAACCCCTTCAGCGTGGCGACATTGTCGTCAGAGCGCGCCAGACCCACGACCTCGTGGCCTGCCGCGATGAGGTCTTGGGTTACGGCCTTGCCGATAAAACCGGCCGCACCAGTGACGAACACGCGCATGACATCCTCCAATTCAATAAACGTAAGCAGCGGAAGCCTCGCGAGGGCGCCGCCCTTTCAGCCGCGCAGCGCCTGCTCAATGCGTGCAATGTCGATTTTCCGCATCGTCATCATCGCTTCAAAGGCGCGTTTGGCGACAGCGCCGCCCGCGTTCATCGCCTGGTTCAGCACGCGCGGGGTGATCTGCCAAGACACCCCCCATTTGTCCTTGCACCAGCCGCAAGCGCTCTCCTGGCCGCCATTGTCGACGATCGCATTCCAATACCGGTCGGTCTCTTCTTGAGTGTCGGTGGCGATCTGAAACGAGAACGCCTCGCTTTGCTTAAACTGGGGGCCGCCGTTCAGTCCGATGCAAGCAACCCCAGCGACGGTAAATTCCACCACCAGCACATCGCCTTGTTTGCCAGACGGGTAGTCGCCCGGCGCGCGCCGCACAGCCCCGATCGCACTATCGGGAAAAACCTCAGCGTAAAACCGCGCAGCCGCCTCAGCGTCCTTATCGTACCAAATGCAAATCGTGTTCTTGGCGACCATCAGCGGCTCTCCGCGATTCGAAAAGGGGGCGGTCAAAGACTTAGCCGCCGTTCTCGCCGAGGCAAGCTTTGGCTCGACTGCGCCGCGCTCGAGGCGCTTGGCGCGGGGTCCGCGGCAAGATTTGGCGCTTCCGACAACACAACAGCAGAGTCAAAGCGCGCCGCGCCGAGGGCGCGCCTTTAGATCAATCTGGGCGCGGCAATTGACACGCCGGCGCCGATCATTGACAGCTGATGGCCATGCACGCGCACTCTCACGCGCACGATCACCATGAGCATCACCGCCACGCCCACGCGCCAAACCTAGGCGACAAACGTTATACCATCGCAATCGTCATGAATCTGGGCTTTGTCGGCGCCGAAGCCGCCGCTGGCTTCGTGGCCAATTCAACCGCGCTACTGGCCGACGCTGCACACAATCTCTCCGACGTCTTGGGTCTCGCGCTTGCGGGCGGCGCCACCCTGCTGGCGCGCCGCGCCGCCAGCGATCAGCGCACCTACGGCTATTCCAAGGCCACCGTGCTCGCCGCGCTCGCCAACGCATTGGTTCTGGTGGCCGTCTGCGGCGGCATCTTGTTTGAGGCCCTGCAACGCGTTCTCGCCCCCGCCGCCACCCAGCCCTTGTTAGTGATGGCGATGGCGGCCTGCGGGGTGATTGTGAACGGGATGAGCGCGCTCCTGTTTGTTGCGGGGCGCCGCCACGACGTCAATGTGCGCGGCGCCTTCCTGCATATGGCTGGCGACGCGGGGATTTCCGCCGGCGTCATTGTCGCGGGCGCATTGATTTGGCTGACCCACGCGGCCTGGATCGATCCTCTGGCCTCGGTCTTGATTGTGGGGGTCATCTTTTGGACCACATGGGGCCTGCTGCGCGAAAGCCTCGATCTGGCGCTGGACGCAGCCCCCCCGCACATCGATGTCGTGGCGGTGCGCGATTATCTGGCAAGCCAGGACGGCGTCACCGCCGTGCACGACCTCCACGTTTGGGCGATGGGCGCAACCGCGCCGGCGCTCACAGCACATCTGGTGCGACCCGACGGCGGCGACGACGCCTTCTTGGCCAAGCTGACCGAAGGCATCGCCAACAAATTTGCCATTCATCACGTCACGCTACAGATCGAACGCGCGCAGCGTGACGATTGCGCCGAGTGCTAGTCGCCCGCCACCCAGCTCTTAATCAGCTGATGGGCAATCGCAAACGCCGGCGGGCAGAAGCTGTTGGGATGCTTGCCCGCCAGCATGAGGGCCATCTCCTCGCGCGAAAACCAGCGCGCAGTCTCCAGTTCGCTGGTGTCGACAACGATCTCGCCCTCATCGACCGTGCATAGGCAGCCGATCATCAAGGAATGGGGAAACGGCCAAGGCTGTGACGAATGCACCCGCACCTCGCGCACCTGTAGGCCCGCTTCCTCCAAGGTCTCGCGCGCCACCGCCTCCTCGATGGCTTCGCCGGGTTCGATAAACCCGGCTAGCGCTGAGTGCATGCCTTTAGGCCACATGCTCTGGCGTCCGAGCGCACAAAATTCGCCGCGCGTGGGGAGCATGATCACCACCGGGTCGAAACGTGGAAAATGTTCGGCCTTGCAAGCTGGGCATTGGCGCTTCCAGCCCGCTTCCACAACTACGCTGGCTTGGCCGCAATTGGCGCAGAAGCGATTGCGCAGGTGCCATTCAAAGATCGATTTGGCGCAGCCGAGAATAGCGAGATCGTCGCGTCCAAGCCGCGGTCCGAGCGCGCGCAGATCGTCGAAACGCCCAAGCCCCCGGAGCGGTTCGGGATCTGGAATGTGAACCGCAAAATACGGCGCCGCTTCGCGATCAACACCAAGAAAAAGCCGCGTCGCATCCCCCGGCGCGATGCGCCCAAGCGAGCCCCCATGCAGCCAACCGACGACCGCCGCGCCGGCTTCCTCGATGATCAACGGTTTGTGCTCGAAGAAGGGCGCAAGCTTAGCGTTCGGCGCGTTGATAGCGGCGCCAAGCCAGGTTTCGTCCCGGCGCCGATGCGCCGCGCGATCAAGCGGCGAGCGCGCAAAATAATTGGGGTTCGGTGGATCCAGCATGGCCATCACGTATCAGGCATGGAGGGTTATGGCCAATATCTGTGTCAACCAGCGCTGGGCAAAGGCCTTCAAAACCCATCGCCAACCAACCTCTGCAGGGGCTCAAAGGCGGCAATTCTTGCAACGCCATGCCGATTTGGCTTCCGCCGCTGGCGAGCTCTTGCTTGGATTGGCGCGATGATTCCCGTCACTTCCACGCTCTGGCTCGACGAACGCGACATCGAGGAGCGCTTCGTCCGCGCCGCAGGTCCTGGCGGGCAGAATGTCAACAAGGTGTCTACCGCCGTGGAATTGCGGTTTTCGGTGCGCGGATTTTCCCATCTGCCCGAAGAGGTGCGCGCGCGCCTGGCGAAGCTTGCTGGCCGGCGGCTAACCCAAGACGGCGTCATCGTGTTGCAGGTGCAGGCCCACCGCACCCAGGAACGCAACCGCTCCGAGGCCATGACCAGGCTGATCGCGCTGGTGCGCCAAGCCACGCATCGGCCCAAGCCGCGGCACAAGACCAAAGTCCCGCATGCCGAACGACAGCGCCGGCTCGATCACAAGCTCCGGCGCGGCAACACCAAGTCCAACCGCGCCAAAGTCGAGCGCGACGACTAAGTCAGCCCGGCTTGTGGAACCGCAGGAAGAACTGATCGGTGTGCCCGCGGATCGAAGGATCGAACACGCTGGCGGTGCGCGGATCGGCCGGATTGCGCAACATCTGGCTGTCGCCGTCATAGATAAAGCCGACCGATTCAACTTCGCGCCGCACTTGCGCCTCATCGATGCGATGCAGCGGATGTTGTTGATCCACCGACGAACCCGCCAAAGCTGCGTGATCGATGATCACATAGACCCCGCCTGGCTTCAGCGCCGCAAACGCCGCCCGGTCCATGCCGACGGTGTCCCCCATCTGATAGCTTAGGATTTTCAAATCATGATAATTGCGCGCTGTGAAAACCAGATCGACCGGCTCTGGCAGCGTGAACTTATCGTAGTCGGCGCTCACATTGGCGACATTGGCGCTTTCGCTCAGCACCGGGTGCTCGTAGCGGCTCGGATGGGTGCGGGTAATGGCGTAAACGCGCCCGTGCGGCCCGACAGCGTCGGAAAAGAGCCGCGTGAAATACCCCTCGCCGGGCAGAAGTTCGCAAATCTTTTCGCCAGGGGCGACGCCCGACAGCGCCAGCGTCTCGGCGGGATGGCGCGAACTGTCTTGGGCGCGTTCGGCGCTGGAACGTTGGGCGTCAGCCAGCGCTGCAACGATATAAGCCGCCGTGGGCGACACGTTGGAGCTTAGCGCGCGCGTCGGCTCGGCGGCCGAGGTAGCCCCGGCAGCGCCGCTGCCGGGCGCGTCTGCCAAAGCCGGTTGGCAGAGGCCGACCAGCGCAGCGATGGCGGCGGCGGTTAGAAGTTTTCTCATGGGGTTGCCTCCGCCGCCCTCTTAACAACAACATCTGGCGCAGATGAGCGGGGCGCGACGAACCGACGCTTATCTGAGACGCAAGCCAAGTTCCCAAGCCCCAGCTCAGCGCACGCGCCCTTTCGGGGCTGCCTGCGGCGCCGGCATCAGTTCCAGCTGTTCGGGGGCCTGCAACTGACGCGGAGCGATCTCAATCTGCGGCGGCGGGGCGATATCGATGCCAGCATCGCCGGCGCCCAGCTCCTTGAACTTGCGCGCCTGCGGCAACACCCGGCTTTCAACCGAGCCGACCAGCTCGTTGTAGCTCTTGGTCGACTTTTCGATGGCGTCGCCAACCTTGCCGATGCGGTCGGCCATCACCGCCATGCGCCGATAAAGCTCGCGTCCGAGTTCGGCGATCTCCTGCGCGTTCTTGGCGCTTTGCTCCTGGCGCCAGCCATAGGCGACGGATTTTGCCAACGCCACCATGGTCGAGGGCGTGGTGATGATGACCTTGGCGGCGAAAGCGTCATCGAACAAACTCTGATCGCGTTCGGCCGCAGCGGCGAGGAAGTTTTCGCCTGGCACAAACAAAACTACGAAATCGGCCGTATCGGGCACGTGCTTCCAATAATCCTTGGAAGCGAGGTTCCTTACATGCGCGCGCAGCTCAGCAGCGTGCTTTTTCAAGCACGCCTCGCGGGCAGCCTCGTCGCTGGCTTCCATGGCGTCGAGATAACCGGAGAGCGCCACCTTCGAGTCCACCACAATGCTGCGTCCCCCGGGCAGATGAATAACCACGTCGGGCCGTAGACGCGCGCCTTCGCCGTCGGTGGTCGTCAGCTGCTCGGTGAAATCCACATTCGGCGCGAGCCCCGAAAGCTCCAACACATTGCGTAGCGTTTGCTCGCCCCAACGCCCACGCAGCTTTGGCGATGCGCGCAGGGTGTTGAGCAATTGGCCGGTGGTTTTGTTGGTCGTCCCCACCGCGTCGATGATTTGGCGCACCTGTTCGCCCATCGCCGATTTGTCCTGCAGGCGGGCTTTATCGAGCGCATCCACTGAACTGGCGAGCTTGGTCAGCGCTTCTTGCGCCGGCGCCAACACTTCCTTGACGCCGCCCTGGGCGGCCTGCTTGTGCTTTTCAAAAGTCTCATTGGCGAGCGCCATAAAACTCTGCTGGGTGGCTTGCAGGGCTTTGGCGGCGATGTCGGCAAACCGCGCCTCCTCAGATTCCAAGCGTTCGTTACGCTGCGCCAAGGCCGCCGCCAGCTCGGCGGTGAGGCGGATGTTTTCCCCGCGCAGCGTCGCCAATTCGGCCAAGGCCCGATCGCGTTCCGCGCTGATGAGCCCAACTCCCGCCGCTCGCTGGGCAAACCAGAGCGCTGCGCCTAAGGCGGTCAAGGCGCCTAGAAACACAAGTGATTCGATCATTTCAGGAGCCTAGCTGATGGCGGCCCCGGCCACATGGGTCAGGCCTCAATTGCTTGATTTCTCACGTGGCCAAGCAATCTGAGAGGGCTTAAATAATCTCCATGCAGCCTGTTAACTATTTGATCTATGTCGGCCTCGCGATTGTGTTTGGGATCCTGTGCTTTGGGATCTACACGCTTTTTAGAGGCGGCGATTTTGCCCGCTCCTGGTCGAACAAAGCCATGCGCGCCCGCGTCGTCGCGCAGTTTGTCGTCATCTTGATTTTGGTCGCCGCAATGTTGATGAGCCGCCACCATGGTTAGGTTGGATAAAATCGTCACCAAGGCCGGCGACGGCGGTAAAACACGCCTGGCCTCCGGCGAGTCGGTCTCAAAAGCCAGCCTGCGCGTGCAAGCCTATGGCGCAGTCGATGAAGCCAATTCCGCCATCGGCGTCGCCAGGCTCTATACGACCGCCGATCACCTGCTCGATCCGATCCTCGATCGCGCACAAAACGACCTCTTTGATCTTGGCGCCGATCTGGCGACGCCTGCGCGCGAGGAACTCAAATTCGAGCCGCTTCGCATCCAAGCAAGCCAAGTCGAACGCCTTGAGACAGAAGTCGAACTACTCAACGAAAAGCTCTCGCCGCTCACCTCTTTTATTCTGCCAGGGGGCGCCCCGGCGGCGGCGCATCTCCACGTCGCGCGTGCGATCGCCCGCCGCGCTGAGCGCGCTATCGTTGCGCTCGGCGATGTCGAGACGGTCTCGCCAGACGCCGTGAAGTTCGCCAACCGGCTTTCGGATTTGCTGTTCGTCGCCGCCCGCTGGGCCAATGATCAAGGTCGCGGCGATTTGCTCTGGAAGCCAGGCGCCAACCGGTGATCGCAGGCGGCGTTCATCACGTCGATCTCACCGTCAAAGACGCCAAAGCGTCGCTTTGGTTTTACCAAAGCGTGCTAGGCTTTATGGGCTATAGACTGCAAACAAGCCCCTCGGGTTTCGACTTCGATCTGCGCCTCCCGGGCGCGCCGTTCACCTCTATCGGCATTCGCGACGCGCGCGGGCCAAACGCGGCGCGCAGCCACGATCGCTACACAATCGGCCTCCATCACCTGGCCTGGACCGCCGCCAGCCGCCAAGATGTCGACGCCATGCACGCGCGCCTGATCGAAATCGGCGCCAAGGTGCTTTATCCGCCAACCGATTATCCCGAATACGGCCCGGGCTATTATGCGGTGTTCTTCTCAGATCCCGACGGGCTAAAACTCGAATATGTCTTCAAGCCGCAAGACTAAAGCGGCCCACCGTTCAGCCAGTGCGCTTTTGCGAACAACGACAATCTGCGCTGGCGCGCTCATGCGATGTATTGCGCGCCGTTCATGGTCAGCGTGGATCCGGTCATGAACCCCGAACCTTCAGAGGCCAAGAACGCCACCGCGCTGGCGATTTCTTCGGCCTTGCCCAAACGTCCAACCGGAATCGCCGCAATGATCTTCTTCAACGCCTCTTCGGGCACTGCAGCCACCATTTCGGTATCGATGTAGCCCGGCGCCACGCAATTGACGGTGATGCCCTTATTGGCGCTCTCTTGGGCCAGCGCTTTGGTGAAACCAATCATCCCAGCTTTGGCAGCGGAGTAGTTCACCTGCCCGACTTGGCCTTTTTGTCCGTTGATCGAGGTGATGTTGATGATGCGGCCCCAGCCCCGCGCGCGCATGCCTTCGATGACCTGCCGCGTCATGTTGAAACAGGAATCCATATTGACGCGGATGACTTCGCTCCACTGGTCGTGGCTCATTTTGTGAAAAAAGCCGTCGCGGGTGATGCCGGCGTTGTTCACCAGCACCTCTATTCCCCCGAGTTGAGCTTCGACGGCTTTAGCGGCGGCGGCGCAATCGTCCCAATTGCCGACATTGCCCTTCACCACCATGATGCCAAGCTCGCTTGCGGTAGCCTGGGCTGCGGCCTCGTTGCCGGAATAGCCGGCTGCGACCTTCATGCCGTCGGCCTTGAGCCGCGCAGAGATCGCCTTGCCGATGCCACGGGTTCCCCCGGTGACGAATGCAACGCGCGCCATTCAAGCCTCCCAGACATTTGTTTTTATAAGCGCCACTTTGCGCGACTTCGCCGGCGAGGCAAGCCAAGAAGAAGCGGCCATGCCAGCTTTTGGCGCGTCGCAAACGCTCAAGTCACTGGCGGCCAAGGCTGCGCAAGAGCGCTGCGAACTTGTCGCGGTCGGAAGCCGGCACCCGATCGTGTAGACGGCCCAAGAGATCTGCCTCTCCATTCGCCTCCTCGGCCTCATGTTCGACGAGATGGCGCGCAATGGGTCCAAGAATAGGCGTAAGGCCCGCGCCTAGAGCCTCGATCAGATCCGACGCAATGGGGCTGCGGATCGGCGCGGCGCCGCCTAGCTTCTTCATCGCCGCAGCGCAGGCTTTTAACGCGTTCTCGTAATTGCCGGTGGCGTCGATGAATTGGACGCGCGCCAGGCGCAGCGGCGCCTGGCAAGGCTCGACCAAAATCGGCACCACTTGGGCGCCCGCATCAAGCGCGACACTGATTTCATCGAGCACGTTTTCCGAGCTTACCGAACGCGGCGACATCACCAGCACTACGCCTGCGCTGCTGCGCAGCCCCGCCTCGACGGCGCTATCCCAACGATCGCTGGGCTTGATGTCGAGCTGATCCACCCAGATCGCCGCGCCGGCGCGGCGCAAATCGTTTGCGATCTTCAACGCAATGGCGGCGTCGGCGCGGGCATAGCTCAGAAAAAAATGCGACAAGGCTTCAACGTTTGGAGAGCATGCGCATCGCCTCTTCGAGGCTGCGCCGCATGCGGTTGAAAGAAGCGACCAAGATGGCGATCTGGTCTTTGCCTTTGCGGGCGTATTCGCCCACGTCGGCTTTGCCGAGACTAACGTCTTCAGCGATGCGCGACAGGGTCATGACCGGGCCGATGACAACCAGTCCGAGCCCAATGTTCAAAACGATGGCCAGAAACACGAACACGCCCAGAAAAAGTCCGATGAACATCACGCGAACCTCTGCGGCGCGCGCGAACGCCACGCTCATCGGCACCGAAACAATCTGGGCCCCGACAGTTTCATTGGCGCGCCAGCCAAATCCATGCTGAGGGCCATAGGCGGCCAACATCGACGCAGGCGCTCGCGCCGGGGTGTCGTGGCATTCAAGACAGCGTGCGTCCACAATGATCGGCCGCGACAAGCTCAACACCGGCCCGCGAAAAGTCTGCCGCTCATTGACGACTTCGTTTTGGCTCGGATTGGCGCGGAAATATTGGACGATGTCGGCTTCCCAATCTTGGGGCCGGTCGTCGAGATTGGTCGGGTTCAGCGCCACTTCGCGATATGAATAATCCGGGAAGCGTGCGTGCAATACCGCAAAGCTCTTGATGGCGGCGTAGGCGGAGACGGCTTGGGGATGAAAATGCGCATTGATGTCGCGCCCCAGCAACGGGGCGACTTGCTCTGATGTGTAGGTGCGCGCCCCGGCTGCGCTTTCCATCATGATGCGCGAACTTTGCACGACCTCTTCGCGCGCCAGGCCGTTCAGGAACGGCGTCGCCGCCGCCGCAAATACCAGAGCCCCAAGCAAAGCCACGCCCAGCAATAAGAGATTGAGCTTGGTACGCAGCCCCATATGCTTCCCCACGTCGCCCCCAAGGGCAGATATCCGCTTACGTCACAGACTTGTCAAAATAATCAATGGACGCAAGGCCATGACCCCGCTTGCCCAAGCCCGCATTCAGACCGTACGAGAGCATATGGGGTTCGAAATCGCGCACGATTGGGACGCCGTCATCGCCACCTTTGCCCATCCCCGCTACGAAATGTACGGCGCCGGGCAGGTGTTCGACGGCGAGGCGGCCGTGCGCAGCTATTTCGCCGCCTCCCGCACGCCGTTTCCAGACCAGGCCAATGAGATCATCGCCATCGCCCACGCCGACGACACCGTCCTCGTCGAATTCTGGCTGACCGGCGCACATACCGGCCCGCTTAAGCTTGGCGAGCGCACGATCGCGCCCACCGGCAGGAGCTTCCGCGTCCGCATGGCGGCGAGCTTCGAGTTTGCGCCAGACAGTGACAAGATCATCTGCGAGCGACCCTATTTCGATCAGGGCGCAGTGTTGCGCGCGCTCGGCGTCAGCTGAACAGGATGGCCCGGCTCATCGTCATCTACGGCTTGGCGTTAGCGACAGGCGCACTGGCGTTGCAGTGGCTTGAATACAAGTTCTTCGTCCGCGCCTTTTCAGTCGAGATCTATATCGGGCTGATTGCCTTAGCGTTCGCCGCGCTCGGGCTCTGGGCAGGCCTTCGTCTGGCTCGCCATCCCCCGCCCGCGCGCTTTGAAAAGAACGCCCTAGCGCTTGCCGCGCTGGGGATAACCCAGCGCGAGCAACAGGTGCTAGCCCACCTTGCGGCCGGCAAATCCAATAAAGAAATTGCGCTGGCGCTCGGGGTCTCGCCCAACACCGTCAAAACCCAAATCGCCAGCCTCTACCAAAAGCTCGAGGTGCAGCGCCGCACCCAGGCGGTCCAGAAGGCGCGTGAACTGGCTCTCATTCCCTAAACCCCCGCTCCAAACGACTGATTTGCCGCTTTTCACCCTTTCGGGCGATTTATCGAAGCTCCGGCATTGCCTTTCCTCGGCCATCACCTGCACGGAGGAAGCAAATGTTGAGAATCGCCTTTCGCTACGGGGCCATTGCAGGCGCCATCATCGTTGCGGTGTTGATCGCCGGCATTATCGCCGCCGACGCGCACCAGGCCCGAAGCAGCGTCTTCTCAAGCGAGTGGTTCGGCTACACCATTATGCTGGCGGCGCTGTCGACGATTTTTCTAGCCGTCCGCGACTACCGCAACAAAAACCTGGGCGGCGTAATCAAGTTTCTGCCGGCGTTCGGTCTTGGCCTCTCAATCGCGGCCATCGCAGGTTTTGCTTATGTAATCGGCTGGGAAATTTATCTCTACGCCACCCATTACACATTCGCCGACCAATACGCCGGCGCCATCATCGAACACGCGCGCCGGGCTGGGACTTCCGTAGCGGCGGCGACCGCTGCGGCGCAATCATTCAAAGCGAGTTACGCCAATCCGCTGGTGCGCGTGGCGATGACGTTTCTGGAAATCTTTCCAGTTGGGCTGATGATCGCGCTTATCTCGGCGGCGATCCTGCGCAACCCGAAGGTGCTGCCAGCGCGCGGATAAAAGCATAACGCCGCCGCGGAGCGATCCACGGCGGCGTTACGGCGCGGCGCTTTCGCCCCGCGCAAATCGAAACGGCAAGCTACTTGCGCTTGGCCTTCTTCGCCGGGGCCTTCTTCGCCGCCTTTTTTGCCTTCTTAGCCACGTGGTGCTCCATTGGCTTGTAAGACCTTGATCGGTCCGACGCGAACAATGTGCAGCGATTCCAGACTCAAGTGTTAACGTAGATGGATCGCAAGCGAGACGATGGCGCGCGCGGGCGGGGTCCTTTGCTATCTTGGCGCAGGCCCGTAAGGCGGCGCAGGCCACGGACCCTGGGCGTAGGCGGCTTGGCTCAATACCCATTGCTCGGCCTCGCTGGCCACGCGGCGGGTGCGGGGTTGGCCTCCCCGCAGCACAATGCGCGCAACCGCCGGTGAGGGGTGCAGCAATTGCTCTTCGCCGCGATCAAAACGCCAGACCGGCAGGGCGCCGGTCCGCAACACCGCCATCACGGTTTTAAGACCTCCGGGTCGAACCTCCGCCCAGGACGTGAGCGGCTGCAAGCTGATGTAAACATGCATGAGGGGATTGGGCGCGGGCTTTGGATGAGCCAGATGCAACATGAGGCCAAGCCGATCCGGCCGCGTCTCCTCGCCCAAGGCTGCGATCCGTCGCCAGGCGCAAAAATAGGTGCGACACGGGCTCGGCCGCTCATCATAGACCCCGCAGCCTTGCCCCGTGCAATGGGGGCAGAGCCGACCGGGGGTCTTCTTGAGGCTTGGGGTATCGATCTCGAGCAGGCTGCAGCACGCAACGCAGGCCCCGCACACCCGCCCCCCGACCGGATCGCCCAGCACGATGTCGGTGAAAGAGCGGACCCTCAGCACGCCTGTCGCGTCCCCGTTCGGCCGTTCACGCCATAATCTATTCTGAGCGCTCGAACAGCGGCCCAGATCGCAGCGCCAGATATAAAACCATCCCCAATGCCGGCCATTGCACCCAATACGGGGGGCCGGCGAAAATGTTGACCGCAAGCAACGCCAACCAAATCACGCCAAGCCGGCCAGCCGACTTCAACAACCGAGACCTTTTGTCCAAGACAGAGCCGCCCATCCGTCGACCTGCGCGCGTCGGCTTTGGCTTGGCTTGGTCGCTTTGGTTAGCGCCAACGCTATAGACGGCGACGCTCCCCTCAAAATTTTTCGGCCGTTTCTCGCCCAGATAGGCGAAACCCACAGAGAGCTTCTTCTGCACCTGGTCGTAGACCTGCTGGGAAATCAGGATGCCGCCCGGATCGGCCATGCTTTCAAGCCGCGCGGCAAGATTGACGCCCTCGCCCAGGAGATCATCGCCGTCCACCATGACGTCGCCCAAATGAATGCCGATGCGAAAGCGCAAGCCCTTGGCGCCATCCGCGCTCAGCTCGCGCTGCACCTCGATTGCGCACTGCACCGCCTCGACCACAGAGGGAAATTCCGCGATCAAAGCGTCGCCGGCAGTATTGGCGATGCGCCCGTGATGGCGCTCGATAAACTGCCGGAAGATCGCCATCGATACGCGCAGCGCTTCGAGCGTGCGCACTTCGTCGGCTTCCATGACCGCAGAATAGCTTGCGGCGTCGGCCGCCAGAATGGTGGTGAGTTTACGCTGGACTTGGGTCATCGCGGGGCTCGCGTAGGGCTATCGCTCCACGCAGAGTGCGATGCCCATGCCGCCGCCGATGCAAAGCGTTGCGAGGCCCTTCGATTTTCCGCGTCGTTGCAATTCGTACAATAAAGTCGTCAGCACCCGCGCCCCAGACGCCCCAATCGGATGCCCGATGGCGATGGCGCCGCCATTGACGTTCACCAGCGCTGGATCCCAGCCCATGTCTTTGTTCACCGCGCAGGCTTGGGCGGCGAACGCCTCGTTGGCTTCAACAAGGTCAAGCTCGCCAACCTTCCAGCCCGCCTTCTCGAGCGCTGCTTTCGAGGCCGGGATGGGGCCTGAACCCATGATCGCGGGATCAACGCCGCGCGAGGCCCATGAGGCAATCCGCGCCAGCGGCGTCAGCCCGCGCTTGTCTGCTTCCTCGCTCGTCATCAACACCAGCGCTGCTGCGCCGTCATTGATGCCCGAGGCGTTGGCGGCGGTCACTGTGCCATCCTTCTTGAAGGCCGGACGCAATCCGGCGGCAGCTTCCAGCGTCGCGCCAGCGCGAATGTATTCGTCGCTATCGACGATTGTATCGCCCTTGCGGCCCTTGATGGTCACCGCAACGATCTCATCCTTGAACTTGCCTGCCTTCTGCGCCGCTTCAGCTTTGTTTTGCGAGGCGGTTGCGAACTTATCCTGCTCCTCGCGAGTGATCTGCCATTTCTCAGCTACATTCTCGGCAGTGATGCCCATGTGATAATTGTTGAAGACGTCGGTCAGCCCGTCCTTAATCATGGTGTCGAAGAATTCGCTGTTGCCCATCTTTACGCCGCCGCGCAGATGCGCGGCATGGGGCGAGAGGCTCATGCTTTCCTGACCGCCCGCCACCACAATTTTCGCGTCGCCGGCCTTCAGCTGTTGATAGCCGACCACGACAGCGCGCAGCCCCGAACCGCAAACTTGGTTGAGCGACCAGGCCGGCGCCTCATCGCCAACGCCTGCCCCACGCGAGGCCTGCCGGGCTGGGTTCATGCCCTGGTTGGCTGTCAGCACTTGGCCCAACACCACTTCCGAGACTTCTTTGGGATCAACTTTTGCGCGCTGCAGCGCAGCGCCGATGGCAGTCCTGCCAAGCTCGTGGGCGGGCGTTGCAGCAAAGGCGCCGTTGAAGGCCCCAACCGGCGTGCGGGCGGCGGAAACGATGACGATATCGGTCATGGGCGCGGCTCCTCATGGCCCGAAGGCCTTGGACGGAAAAGCATAGTTTCTGGACCTATCGCACAAGCGGCGCGCGAAATCCAAGCCAAGCAGCCGCCTTCGGCAGGCGAAAACAGCGGCTTTGTCTTGCATTGCGGCGACGCAAGCGCGAGTTTGCGCCCCAGCGCGCTGGTTTGCAGGCGCGAAGAAGATATGGGTGAAGCTCGTGGCGGATGCGGCAGGGCCTGCGGATGAGGCCGGTGCAACGGAGGCGCAAAGCGCGCCGGTGGTGATCAAGAAGTACGCCAACCGACGGCTCTACAACACCGCCGCTTCGTCCTATGTGACCCTCGACCACCTTTCTGAAATGGTGCGCGACGGCGTCGACTTCGTCGTCCAAGACGCCAAGTCCGGCGACGACATCACCCGCTCGGTGCTCACCCAGATCATCTTCGAGCAGGAAAGCCGCGGTCAAAATTTGTTGCCGGTGCAATTCCTGCGGCGGCTTATTCGTTTTTACGGCGACCAGATGCAGGGGTTTTTGCCGCCCTATTTGGAAATGAGCATGGAGAGCTTCGCCAAGGCGCAGGACAAGATGCGCGAAAATATCTCCCGCACCTTCGGCGCAACCACCCCGATGGCGGCGTTCGAAGAGCAAGCCCAGCGCAACATGCAGCTCTTCCAACAAGCGCTGCAAGCATGGACGCCTTTCGCCGCCGGCGCCATGGCGGGGTCGGCGCCTGCAAGAGCCTCCACCTCGGAGACCGAAAGCGCCAAGGATGAACAGCTTGCGGATTTGCGCAGGCAAATGGAAGCCATGCAAAAACAGCTCGACCAGATGGCCAAGCGCTGACCATCGCCCAGCCAGCGCACGCGCCATCCGCGGATGAGCAGCGGAGGGCAGCCCATGAGCGAAGCCAACGCCGTAGCCATCGAGGCTTGGAATACGTTTCTATTCGATAAGTTTTCAAAATTCCGGGATGTCATGGTCGCCGGCCTCGCCATCCATGGCGACGCCTGTCTTGACCGCTATCCCCCGCCCGCAGGCGGGCGCGTTCTCGACATTGGCTGCGGTTTTGGCGACGCCACCCAACAGATCGCCAAAATGGTGGGGCCGCACGGCGAGGCGGTCGGCCTCGATGCAGCGCCCCGCTTTATCGATCTTTGCATCAACGAAGCCCGCGACGCGGGGGTAAAAAACGCGCGCTTCAAGGCCGCCGACGTCGAGAGCGCCCCGCTTGAAGGCCCCTACGATTACGCCTTTTCGCGCTTTGGCGTGATGTTCTTCGCCAACCCAGTCGTTGCCCTCCGCAACATCAGGAAGGCGCTCAAGCCGGGCAGCCGCTTCGCCGCGGCTGTGTGGCGACGCAAAGACGAGAACCCTTGGCTCTACGAGGCCGAACAACGGGCCTTGAAAATCGTGCCGCGCCCGGAGGAAACCGAAGACCAGATCACTTGCGGGCCTGGCCCGTTCTCAATGGCGGGTCCCGATCTGGTCAGCGCCCAGATGCAGGCCGCAGGTTTTACCAGGGTAAGCTTTGAGCGCTTCGACTGCGACATCTGCCTTGGCGCCAACGTCGCGCGCGCCGTCGACGCGGCGATGGCGGTTGGCCCAGCCGGTGAATTGCTGCGTCTTGCAGGCGAAGATGCTGAACGCAAACGGCCCTTGCTTGAAGCCACGTTAAGCGAACTCTTCGCGACCTGGACGCGCAGCGGCGCGGTTTATGGCAAGTCCAGTTCCTGGATTGTGAGCGCCGTCGCGCCCTAGCGCGCACGCGCGCGCGCTCCACGCCCCCTTGGGCCTTGCACGCGCTCCATGGGGCTTGGCGCGTTAATTCCAAATCGGGGGCTTGCGATCTTTCCACGGCAGCTCCTTTTCGAGCTGTCCCGCTAGCCGATAAAGCGTTGCTTCATCAGCGTACTTTGCCGTGAACATCATGGCGATCGGCAACCCGCTTTGCGATTGCCAGAGCGGCAGCGACAAAGACGGTTGGCCGGTCATGTTAAATGGCGGCGTGTAGCCAAAGGTATCGGCCTGGCGGCGATCGAACTCTTTCAAATCCGGCATCAGCGTATCGAGGTAGTCGACGCGCGGCGGCGGCGTGCACAAGACCGGGGTCAAATACACGTCCCAATCCACGAACTTGGCCAGGATCTGGCGGTTCATCAGACGCAATTGTTGCCAGCCCCACATCGCATCCATGCCGCTGATGGCCTTGCCAGCCGCATAGGCGCGCTGGGCCAAACCTTCGATGTCATCGCCCGGCTCGCGGCCCTTGATCTCGACCCAACGTTTGATCCCCGCGGCAAAATTCGCCGCGCTCACCAAGCCCTGGGCGCGATAAAGCGCGCGATAATCGATGCCTAAGCCTTCATTGCGGACGTCATGGCCAAGCTTGGCCAGCGTCTCGGCTGTACGCTCAATCGCTGCCTGCACCTCTGGATCAATGGGTTTGCCGCGCGGGGTTTCGCTCGACCAGGCGATGCGCAATCTGCCAGGGTTGCGCGAGACCTCCTCGAAATAGGGCCGCTCCTTCGCCGGCGCCGCATAGGGGCTGGTGGGCTCTGGATAGCCGGTGGCGTCAAGCATCGCGGCGCTATCGCGCACCGTGCGGGTGACCACGTGATCAACCGAAAAACCAATCGCGCGGTCGCTGTCATGCACGCCGTTGGGATTGCGGTCGCGGGTGGTTTTCATGCCGACCAAACCACAGCAAGCCGCTGGAATGCGAATAGAGCCCAAGCCGTCGCTGGCATGGGCGAGCGGGGTCATGCCGGCGGCCACAGCCGCGGCGGCGCCCCCCGACGAACCTCCGGAAATATGATCGGGATTCCAGGGATTGCGGCAGGGGCCGAGCCGCGCCGAGGTGGTGACGCCGGGAATGCCAAATTCCGGGGTATTGGTTTTGCCGACAAGCACCATGCCCGCGCCTCGATAGCGCGTTATCAATTCACTATCGCTTTGGTCTGCGTCGACGCAGGCAAAGCGCGAGGCGCTGGTGCGCGGCCAGCCCTTCACGCGCACGCCCAGATCCTTGATCAAAAATGGCACGCCCTTAAAGGGCCCATCGGGCAGCGCTGCTTGGGCGGTCGCGCGAGCCTCGTCATAAGCCTTGTAGACCACCGCATTGAGCTTGGGGTTGTGGCGCTCTATGCGCTCGATGGCGGCCTCTAACAATTCGCTTGGCTTAACGTCGCGATTGCGGACCAGCTGAGCCAGGGCCAGCCCATCATAATCGGCAAAGTCTTTCATGGCGCACACCTCCGCGTTCATCACGATAGCGGTTAATTCGTGTTTGGCACGTCTTATGCACCTCTGCGGGCATGAGCGGCGCAAATCCCCCGCGAATTTACGACGCCGACTTCGAAGAAGTCGCCGATCAGCGACGCGGCGGAGACCGGCGCGCCAGCGACCGCCGCGTCGCGGCATCGGCGTTCGACACGTTGTTTGCAGCCACCCTGGTCAATCGCTTGAGCCCGACCTGCACCGCCTGGACCGGGGCTTATCGCCCAACGCCGCGTCTGCGCGCCGGCATCGCCTTCGATCTGCGCGCTTAAGCCGACTTCTGCTTGGCGCGCGCTTCGAGTTCGGCCAGCCATTCGTCGATCGCGCTTAGCCTCGCCTCGATACTCTCAATACGCGCCGAAGCGTCGCCGCTTGCCGGCCGCTCTGAAACGCCGGCGCGCAAGGTGATCTCAACCAGATCGCCGCCCAGCAACGCCGCGAACGCGGTTAACTCAGCCGGCGTGGCCACGCGGGCGTTGGTGTAGATTTGGTGGAGCTCGCTAGGCGCAAGCCCGGCGCATGCCCCAAGCGCTGCGCGATCGCGCCCGCATTCTAAAAGCCGGGCGTCAAACCATTCTGCGTCGAAGAAGAGCGACATCGACCCCACCTCCCAGTCGGCGCCGTTCCTGCAAGGAATTGGCGTCCATGAGCAGCGCCATTTTCCCTCGATTCGGCCTCTGGCTCGACTTTGTGATCGCGTTGGCGCTTGGGCTTTGGTGCCTATGAAGGGGGCGCGCGGCGACCAACAAGGCCGCCGCGTTAGCGTTTCGCAAGCAATTTGAAATTGGCGAGCGGGGAAATTAGCGCTGACCCGCGAACTCCACATCGCGCCGCGCCGAGATAATGGTGACGACAACGCCTGCAAGCACATCCAACAGCGTCATCACCAGGATGAGGAAGAACGGCGTCGATGCAAACGCCGGATGCAGCAGGAATTCCACCAAGCAAATAATGAACACCAGCATGGAGAGCGCGTGGTTGAAGATCGCCGCGGTGCCGGTTGAGGTCGATTTCAGCAATTCGATGAATAACAGGATCATCGACAACAACACGAAAAGATCGCCGCTGGTGAGGGCCCATTGCGCGTGCGACGCCATGTCGATCAGCCAGGGATGCTCAGGACGGGTCAACTGCGCCACGAACGCCGCTGCGCCTTCCTGGCCCCCCACCGAAGCGCCGAATGCCCAGATGTTGTAGATCAGCACCGGGATCAGCAGCAGCGGAAAGACGTTGAAAATGGCCCCCATGGATCTCCCCTCGTCAGTAGCCGGCACCTCCGGCCGCGTTCACAATTCGTCCGCGCCCCCAGGCTGACGGGCCCGGCTCTTAAGCCACATGACGCCGAGCAGGTCGGTCATGTCCGCCGCAAGTCTGCCGAGGTTGGTATATTTCGAACGTCCGGCCCCGCGGTTGCGATGATTAACCTCTAAGAACTCAACTGCATAGCCTTCACGCAGCATCAGCGCCGGCATGTAGCGGTGCATGTTGTCAAAATAGGGAAGCCGCAAAAAAGCCTCGCGTTTGAACACCTTGATCCCGGAACTGCCTTCATCGACGCGATCTTTCAAGAGCGCCTTGCGCAGTGTGTTGGCGAACCCCGCCTTGGCGCGATTGATGGGCCCGTCCCCGCCCTTGGCGCCGGCGATCATGGCCAGCTTGGCTGGCGCATCAGCGCGGTTAAAGCGCGCCAGCAGCCGCGCCAGGTCTGCAGGGTCGTTCTGCCCGTCGCCGTCCAAGGTCGCCACCATCGGCGCGCGCGCGGCCAAGACGCCGGTTTGGATGGCTCGGCTCTGGCCAGCATGCTTGCGATGGCCAACCACCCGCAAGGCTGGCAATTCTTTGCAGAGACCCAATAGTTCGGCGCGCGTGTCGTCGCGGCTAGCGTCATCGACGAACACCATTTCGTAGGAACGCCCGTCGAGCGCAGTTGCGATTTCGCGCGCCAATTTGGCGGCGTTGCCGGCCTCGTTCATCACCGGAACGACCACGCTGAATTCGATGCTTGTCGCCAAAGCGCTGCTCAAGAGCCTGAAATCGTGGCGTCTCTTAGCGGCTGAAGCGCCACAAGGCGAGGCCCTCAACCACTACCCAGCCCGACGCCCGAGACAAGACCCGCGACACTCTCTATCAGGCGAACACGATGGCGCCGCCGGTCTCGCCTACCCTGTTTGACCAGTTTGCCCGCGGTTGGCGGGGCTACGTGCTGATCGCGCTGGTGGCGCTTGCCTCAGCGCTATTCGGCGCCGCGCAGGCGCCGGTCATGGACGCCGCTGAGGCGCGCTTTGTGCTCATCACCAAGGACATGCTGGAAACTGGCGGCGTGCCCAAAGGCGCCCAAGCTGTGCCCGTGCATCTGATGCAGAAAGCGAGCGTCAGGGCCTTTTCCCCCCGCCGCTTTAGCGTGATTTGGCCCTATCGGGCGCCCTCCGCGTTTGGGCTTGCGCTTGGCGCCATTGCCTGCCTTTGGGCAGGCTCTGCTTTGACGACGCCGCGCGCGGCCTTCATTGGCGCAGCCTTCTTAGCAGCCAGCATCGGCGCAGGCTTCATGGGCATGCTCGCCACGCCCGACACTGTGTTGCTGGGCTTTATCACCCTTGCAATGGCGGGCCTCGCGCAATTGCGCCGCCCCGACGCCTCTAGCGCTTATAAACGGCTCAGCGCGCTGATGTTCTGGTTTGGGCTTGCGTGCGCGCTTTCAATCAGCGGCGCAACGCCGCTCATTGTCGTTGCTCTGGCGCTGGTCGCGCTGGTCGCCTGGGAAGGCAAAGCCAGCTGGCTCAAATCGCTCATCTGGTGGCCAGGTCTTTTGTTTGCGGCCCTAGTCTCGATAGCGTCTTTGGCGGCGGGCCTGCTCGAATTTCCCCGTCTCGGCGCTGACTTCAGCCATTACGCGCCGCCAGGCTATTATCTGGTCTTGCTGCCGCTCTTACTTTTCCCCGCGACTTACGCGATGCCGGCAGCCTTACGGATCTGCATCGAGGCTGTCCGCGCGCGGCGCGACAGCCAACACCCGTTTGTGTTCCTGATCGCTTGGGCGGCGCCGATCTTTGCGCTGGCTGAGCTCTGGCCGGCCAAAACCCCGCAAACCATTCTTCCGGCCTTTCCCGCCATTGCTCTTATGTGTGGCGCAGGCCTCACGGCGATGCGCGGGCGCGCTTGGCGCTCGGCTCATCCCGCGGGCCTCGTGCTGCTTGGCGTCGCTGGATTTGTGATCATCGCTTTGATCGCCGCGGTCGCCACTTTGATGCCTGGCGACATCGAGGCCGACATTCGCCGCGCCGTCTCTACCGCAGTCATTGGCGCAATGATCTTAGCCGGCGCGATCGCCGGGCTGATTTATTGGCGCCGCGCGACAGCGCGCGCGGCGGTGCTGGTCGCCAGCGCGCTCTTGCTCTCCTATAGTCTGCGGGAACACATTCTGCCCGATGCGCGCGCCCTCAATGTGAGCGGCGAGGTCGTTGACGCGCTGGCCCGCGCTCGGCTTGCGCCCAACGAGCGCCGTGTGCTCTGGATCGTTGGCTACGACGAAGCCAGCTTGATTTTCCTCACCCGCCGCGCGGCCACGATCACCAGCGCCCAAACCGCCGTCAGCGCCGCCAAACCCGGCGACGCCATGGTCGTTGAAGGCCGCGAACTTGCCGTCACACGTGCTGGCCTGCTTGCGCGCGATCTCGATTTCCAGACTGAGGAAGATCCTGAACGCGGCCTTGCGCCCGATAATGGCCGGCGCGTCGCGCTCTATGTGGGCAGCGTCACCGCCGTCGACGCGGCGGCCGCCCAGCCACGAAATCCTTGACCGCCATCAGCGTCGCAATGGTCGGCGCAGCGATCACCGCAAACGCCTTTTCGACCGGCGTCCTCGCGCTCTTGGCGGCAAACAGCGCCAAGCCTTGCGCGCGCTTGCCGGTTCGGGGCTGGTCGAATTGCACGCCTGATGCTTCTGGCTGAAACAACACGCTGCCGCCCGCTTGCACTGCGCGCCGGCAGAGGTCTAGGTCGGCAAAGTCAGTTGCAAATTCTGGATCAAAACCGTTCAACGCCTGAAAGTCATCGCGCGGCACCAGCATGAACGCGCCCGACACCGCCCCCACCCGGGTAGCGGAAAGGTCATCGTTCTTGGCGCGCTTGCGCGCAGGCTTGGCCGCGCCGACGCCCAGCGCCACCGCTAGCGCCGACCAAGTATTGAGCGAACCGCCGCGCACCGCGCCCCGTTCGCGTCCGCTCGCGTCGGTCAGCCGGCCCCCGACAATCCAGGGCGTGCGGGCGCCGCCGCCGGCGGCGGCCATGCGCGCAACCGCGCCTCGTTGCAGCACAACGTCTGGGTCGAGGAACAAAATCCAGCGCCCCCGCGCTTGTTGAGCCCCAAGATTAGCCGCCGCGGCAACGCTCAACTCGGGCTCGGCGCGCACCACTCTCACGTCGCGCCGATCAAGCTCTAGCGAGCGCAAACTTGACGACACTTCCGAGCCATTGCCTTGATCGACGACCACCAGATCATCGATCCAGGGCTCGGCCTGGGCGCTGCGCAGACAAAGATCGAGCGGCGATTGCCCCGCTGCTCCGGCGCGAACGTTGCGGGCAACCACCACCGCAGTCACGCGCGGCTCCAGCGCCGCAGCGCTCGCGCGTTCACGTGATGGGAACTTATCCACCCACGGTCTCCGCCCTTTGATAGGCTTGCTCAGCAATGTGGCGTGCGCTGGCGGCGCCGTCTAGGCGGGTCGCCTCCTCATCCGTGAGCAAATGCCGGGGTGCGTCATTACAACCGCTTCAGATCGGGCGGCTTCGCCTCGTCAGACAGCTGCGTAAGGGCTGCTTCCAGGGTCATGACGGTCTGGGCCTCGCCGCCCAAGCGACGCAGCGCCACCGAGCGGGTTTCGGCTTCCTTGTTGCCCACCACCGCAATGACCGGGATTTTGGCCAGCGAGTGTTCGCGGATTTTGTAGCCGACCTTTTCGTTGCGCAGGTCAACCTCCGCCCGCAACCCCGCTTGGCGCATCGCCTCGAGCGCCTCACGTGCATAAGCGTCGGCGTCCTGGGTGATGGTGGCCACCACCACTTGCACTGGCGCCAGCCACATCGGAAACGCTCCGGCATAGTGCTCAATCAGCACGCCGATGAAACGTTCAAGCGATCCGAGGATGGCGCGGTGCAACATCACAGGACGGTGCTTGGCGCCGTCCTCGCCGACATATTCGGCGTCTAACCGCTCGGGCAACACATAGTCGAGCTGAATAGTGCCGCAGGTCCAGGTGCGGCCGATTGCGTCTTTGAGCTGGAAGTCGAGTTTGGGGGCGTAGAAGGCGCCGTCGCCTGGCGCGATCTGGGGCTCAACCCCTGCCTTGCGCGCCGCCTCCAGCATCTGCTGTTCGGCGCGATCCCAGAATTGTTCGCTGCCGGCTCGCTTTTCCGGGCGCGTGCCAAGATCGATGCGATCGCGTTCCAAGCCGAAATCGGCGTGCACCGAAGACGCAAACTCGATGAAGCGCGTCACTTCTGCCTCGATCTGATCTTCGCGGCAAAAAATGTGGCCGTCGTCTTGGGTGAAAGCGCGCACCCGCATCAGCCCATGCAACGCACCTGAGGGCTCGTAACGATGACAAGCGCCAAACTCAGCCATGCGCAAGGGCAGATCACGATAGCTCTTTTGACCAAAGCGAAAGATCTGCACGTGCCCCGGGCAGTTCATCGGCTTCATGGAAAGCATTTCGCCTTCGACTGTTTCGCAGACGAACATGTGCTCTCGATACTTTTCCCAATGTCCCGACCTTTCCCAGAACACCCGGTCGAGCACTTGGGGGGTGCGCACCTCGACATAGCCCGCGCCGATCTGGCGGCGGCGCATATAGGCTTCGATTGTGCGCCATAGCGTCAGGCCTTTTTCGTGCCAGAACACCATGCCGCGCCCCTCTTCCTGCATGTGAAAGAGGTCCATTTGACGACCGAGTTTGCGGTGGTCGCGCTTCTCGGCTTCTTCGAGGCGATGCAAATAGGCTTCGAGCTGCTTGTCGTCGGCCCAAGCGGTGCCGTAGATGCGCTGCAATTGCTGATTGTTCTGATCGCCGCGCCAGTATGCGCCTGCGAGCTTCATCAGCTTGAAGGCTTTGCCGAGCTTGCCGGTCGAGGGAAGATGGGGTCCGCGACAGAGGTCGCCCCACTGGTCGCCGTGACTATAAACGGTGATCGGCTCGCCCGGCTTGATCACTTCATCGATCGTCTCGGCCTTGAAGATCTCGCCGATCGATTTGAAATGCGCGATAGCGGCCTCTTTGTCCCAGACTTTGCGGATGATCGGCAGATCAGCGTCGACGATCTCCTTCATGCGCTTTTCGATTTTCGCGAAATCATCGGTCGAGAAGGGCGCCTCGCGCGCAAAGTCGTAATAGAAGCCATCTTCGGTGACTGGGCCGAACGTGACTTGCGTGCCGGGGAAAAGCTCTTGCACGGCTTGGGCGAGAACGTGAGCGGCGTCATGGCGAATGATGGCGAGCCCATCGGGGCTATCGCGCGTCACAAGCTCGATTGCCCCGCCATGCTCGAGCGGGCGGGTCAAATCCCAGAGCACGCCGTCGAGCTTTGCAGCGACAACCCTTTTGGCTAGCGACTTGGAAATGGCTTCCGCCACCGCCAGCGGCGTGACGCCGTCGTCATAGGACCGCTCGGCCCCGTCGGGAAATTTGAGAGATATGCTCATCGGTTTTGCTCTTGCGGAGTTTGCGGCCCGCGCCAGTCGCCATAGCGCCAGGGCCGCCACCAGGAATTGGTCTTGATCGTCAGCGGCGCTGGATCGAACCCCTGCCGGCCCCATGGGGCGCAGCGACAGAGTCGGGCGAGCGCCATCCAGCTGCCAGCCCAGGCGCCATGCCGGCGCACGCAATCGGCTGCGTAGGACGAGCAGGTCGGCTGATAGCGGCAGGCATTGCCGACAAGCGGCGAAAGCGTCCACTTATAGAGCTGAATGAGGGCTAAAAGCCCCCGCGCAGGAATGCTCGGCGGCGACATGACAATCAGATTGTGACAGGTGCTTGTGAGGTTGAACTGACCGGGCTGCACGCGCTGCCGCTGCGGCGCGCCCGATCCCCGCGCCGCCGGCTTTAGTAGGTAGTCGTCGTAGCCAATACGCAATCCATCAGAGGCCATATAGCGCGAACCGCGCGGCCCGCAAAGAGGACTTTAGGCCTTGGCCAAATTGTAAATCAGCCCGAACTGGTCGCGCAGATAGAGCCGCGGCAGGCTAGGGGTTTCCTCGATCACCACTGCCCCCGCTTCAACAAGAGCGCGCTTGGCGCTCTCAACATCGGGAGAAAAAAACTCCAGCACTGGTCCCAGCGATTGGCGCCGATCCAGAAACAATCTTAAGCCGCCACATTCCAAGCCGATCATATTTGGCGTTCGCATGAACTCGGTGAAGGCGAAATGGCGCATATAGTGGCTAGCCGCCGCCTCGATATCAGGGGTCTGCAATAGAATGTCGCGCGAAGCGCCCAGTTTGACCATCTCAGCTCCGCTTGACCTGACACTTCACCACGTCAAAAGCGCCGTAGCATTCGAGATAATCTGGGCCTGGCATATCGATTGTGTACCTGCCTGCAACATAATAGTCCTCGTAGGCGCCCTGGCCCGCCATCATGCCGCGCACATAGCCCACGATATCATCAAGGGAAAAACCGCCATGGCGCGCGGCTTGCGGATCGCGGCGCGCAATGTCGGCCTGCGCTTGGATTTCGGCGCGCGCCTCGGTCTCGAACTTGGCGCGCGGAGGGTTTGTGTAATAAGCGGCCAAGGCCACGATCAGCAGCAGCGCCAATAAGCGCATGAGCGTTCCCTGCCCCGATTTCTATTTCTGATCGCTGGGCTTGTTATGCGAACAGGTCACTTGTTTGAATGCACCCCAGCAAGTGACGTCATTGCCGACCGTGTAGCGCGTCAAAACGTAATAGTCGTCGTAGGAGCGCCCTTCGATGGCGCCGCCAATCTGGGCGCCGGCAGCCTCAAGCGGATTGTTCAAACTTCCGATGTAATGGTTTGCCGCAGCGCTCATCGCATCGCGGTCGGGTCGCGTAAAATAGGCAGCGACTGCGGCAACAAGAACGATGAAAATCAAAAAGCGCATGAGCGTCTCCCTCTTTACCCGCGCCTAAGACCTAGCTCACCGGACCGGCTTCGCCTAGGCCGAGCAACCCATCTCGGGGGCCGGAGCGGCGCTTCTTGCTCGCCGCTGGGCGCGCCAGCGCCTGTCTTAGGATCGCAAGAGCGCGCCAAGTTCGCGTCCCCGTGGCCCGAGCCCGGCGCGGATGGAACTTTTTGTCTGGCCGCAAATGAGAAAACCACGCCAAACGATTTGCCAAATTGCACATTCCAAGGCGCGCGCGGCCCATCAGTTTGAGCACTGCTCTAAGGGCTGATGCGCAACCGCCTTTGGACGGACGAGCAGCGCGGCGACACGCGCGCGCCCTCGGCTCAAACCCGAAAGCCGCTCAGCTCGCCTTGGCTTTTGCCTGCGCTTGCTCCAACGCCGTCACCGCTGCGTCGAAGGCCAGCATGGTCGAGGCGTGCCGCGCTGGATAATCACGCACGCCTTCAAGATGCCTGAGCTCCCAGAAGCGACCGGTCGGCGGGACCCCGCCCTCTTTCAGCATCGCCCGCAATGCATCGCGCGCGGCGCGAATTTCCCCCGCCGTTGCGCCAATGGCGTTAAGCGCCAGCACGCCGGTTGCCGCCTGCCCCAGCGCGCACGCCTTAGGCAGCACCGCGATCTCGCTCACCTTGCCGTCCCGCAGCTTGATCTCGACGCTGACCACCGAGCCGCACACCCGCGACACCTTGGTGGCCGCCCCGTCTGGGTGATCCAGACGCCCGAGGTGAGGGATATCGGCCGCCAATTCCATCACCCGGCCGTGGTAGAGGTCTTCCATGCGCCTTTATGTGGCCTTCCTTGCCGGCCATGCAAAGGGCAGAGTTTGGGCTTTGGAGGCGCGTTCCCTCATGCGCAGACGCACATTCATATCCGTTATGCTGGCGAGCGCGGCCGCGCCGGCCACCGCGGCGGCGCAGATCACCCTCGGGGGCGACGGTTTGGGCGGGCCGACGCCGCCCCATATCAGCCCTGAAAACGAACTCGAGCGCACGCTGATCGACGCCACATATTTTGATCCCAGCCAGCGGCAGGCGTTTCCCCACGTTCTGCTGCGCTCGGAGGTCGCCATAGCCATGGTGAGCGATGCGCCTGATTCCGAACCGATGATCGTGACCACCTCGGCGGGACAGCATTGCGTGGCGATGTTCACCAGCCCCGCGCGCCTATCGAGCGTGCTTGGGCCGGCAGTGCAGCAATTGGTGCTCACAGGCCGCCAGGCTCTGCAGCGTTATCATGACAAGTCCATCGCGCTGAACGAGGGCTTGGCGCCTTACATCGTGCTCGAGGCCGACGACATCACCCGTTATTTGGCGATGACGGATTAGAGCCAAGCTAGCTTAACGCGAGGTTGGAACACGCGCCGCGCAGCTCTTTTCATAACCGGCGTGAACCTCACCGCCGTCCAGCACAACATACCAGTCTTGCGGGCATTGATTGTCGGTAATCTCAATGCGGCAATCGAGGCGCGCGCCGCTATCGCAGGCAAAGCCAGCGCCTTCAAGGTCGGCCTTCACGGCGGCGGCGTCGCGCCCCTGCTCACGAGCCGCCATCTGGTTCTGAAACGCAAGCGAATAGGCCGAGGGCTCAGCTGAGCGCCATTGACCAAAATCTATGCCGTTGGCGGTGCGCCCCAGGGGTGGAGCGGTTTGGGCAAGAAACGTTTGCGGAGGCGCCAGAGCCGACCCGCGGGGGGCCTGCGGAAACGGCCATGCCGATCGGTCGTTGGGCGAAGTTGCATTCGCATCATTGCTGGCGTTGGCGCCGGCGCCGATGCTCAAGGGTGTCGCGCACGCCGCCAGCGACAGCGCCGCAGCCAAGACCAATAATCGCATATCAGCTCCCATCGGACGCTGGCTTAGAGGCGCAAGCCCAGGCCTTCAAGGCGTTGCATCAGCCCGGCGCGGCGTCAGGAAGTAGATGGCGATATTGTTGCGTGGAAGATAGTTCGCGCGGGTGAGTTCGAACGTCGTTGCGCCGGTGCGCTGGATATCGGGCGCGCACAAACTCACCAGATTGTCGGCGCCGCCTTTATCAACGGTGAGATGAAAGCGCCCGATCGGCCCAGCCCAATGACCGCCTGTCGTTAAGATGTAGCCAAGCGTCTGTTCGCCCACATTGGCGCCGCCGCCCACGCGCTGGGAAAGCGCTTGCGCGGCCTGTTCGAACTTGTCGTCGATGCAATAGTCGCGAACCAGTTGGCGGCGGTTGCTATCAGTCTTGGCGATGGAGTCGATCAGCAGAATCGATTCCACTGAACCTCCGACGATCGGCGTATAGCTCTGCTCGACCGTGATCGTGGCGTTGGCGGGGAAGAGCTGGGTGCGGTGGAACGCCGTCGAAAGCGACCACAGGGCGCGATATTGCGGCTGGCGAGCGTCGCCGCTGACATCTTCAAGATAGCCATCGTGAATGAGACGCGTGATGCGATCATGGCTCAGGCGCTTCATCGCCTCGTCAAATCTGGGATCTATGGGCGACAACGGCAATTCCGCTGCGACGACGCTTAGGGTGACATCGCGCCCGTGGAGCCGCGCGCGCTGATCCACGCTCATGGCGACCGGGCGGCCATCCACGCTGGTGTGAAAATTCACAAAGTTTGGGTTGCCTGTGGCTGGGATCGCCACCGGCTCATAATAATAATTAGGGCTAATATCTGGCAACGGAAACGCCACCAGCGAGGTGATGTCGTGATTGCTGCGATTGTGGAAAGTGTAGCGCACGCGCACCTGATTGACCGAGAGGTACAAATCCTCGGTCTGCATCTCGATCTGATCGGTGTTGGTGAAGGTAAGCCCGCCAACATCGAGGCGCGCCTCGCTATCGTCAGCCAGCGCCGTGGCGGTCGAGATTAAAGCCCAAAGCGCCAGCGCTGCTGCGATATTGCGAGACTTCATACCTGACATTTCCGTTTCATGGCTGAGCGGGTGCGCCCCAGTCTGGCCATTGAGGCGCAGAATAGGCGGCGAAGCAAGCGCCTCGCTGGTGGTTCGATGTTTGGCGCGCGCCCAATTGGCGCGCGCGGGGGCGCAGCGCTAGGTTGGGGAGCGGAGATCGAGTTTGGAAAAGCTGCAAAACGCGGAGAAGCGGCGCACCGGGTCCACGCGCGCGGAGGGACAATGCCTCTGCGGGACGGTGGCGTTCGAGATCGGGCTCCCGGCGCGCTGGGCCTGGCATGACCATTCCGCCGCCACCCGCCGCGCCCATGGCGCAGCCTACGCCACCTATGTCGGCGTGTGGGCAAGCAAATTCCGCTTGCTGCGCGGGGCAGACCAACTCACCCGCTATGAGGATAAAGAACGCGGCGGCGCGCGCAGCTTCTGCCGCGTCTGCGGGACCCCGGTCACGTTCCAGCGCAACAAACACAATATCAACGTGCCGCGCGCGCTATTCTTCAGCGGCGTCGCGCGCGAACCGCGCTATCATATCGCTATCGAAGAATTGCAAGAATGGACTTATCTCGGCGAACCGCTTGCGCCGCTGAAGGGGTTTCCCGGCGTTGTATGGAATAGGGCGCGCAAGAAACGGGGGCCTTGATGTTTCCAGAATCGAGCAACAATCAGTACAAAGGCGCCATCGCCGCGGCCTGGTTTCTGGGCGTGCTCGGGCTTTTCTCGCTTGCCCCTGGCGCCATCCATTATCTGATGCCGGATGGCGGCGCAGGCGTTATCGCCCATCTCGACATGGGCGAGCGAGCGCCGCTCATCATTGGCGTGTTCGCATGGATGGGGGCAACCCAGATCGCCTATGGCTTGGCGCAGCTGGCCGTGGCGCTGCGATATCGGGCGCTGACGCCGCTGTTCTTAACTTTGGCCCTGATCGAGCGCTCCTTGGGCGCAGTGGCTGCATGGATCACCAAGGGCGGGGTAAGCGGCCATCACCCTCCAGAAAATTACGGCGTGCTGGTCGCTTTGCCGCTCATCGTGGGATTTCTGGCCTTGTCGCTCACGCCGCGCCGGCGCTAACGCTGCGCGCTTCGCCCAATCGGCGAAATCGACCCAAAGCGAAACGCCGGCTCTCCTCCGGAGCGAAATGGCGTCCCGCATCGGCGCCGCCGCGCGGCGCCCTCCCTGCATGATCGGCGTGCAAACGACCTAAACGCAGGAGCACCCAGTGCGTCTCTCGAAGATCAAACTGACCGTCGCAGCCGCCCTACTGGCTTCTGTAGCGTTCGCCGCCCCCGCCTTCGCCGGCGGCGCCGGTCATAAAGACACCAATTGCAACCACGGCCAAAGCCAAGGCAACGATGGTCTGCGCGGCACCATTAACAATGATGTCCACACCAGCAACGACATTCACAATACCAATACCAATACCAATACCAACAATAATACCAACACCAACACCAACAATAACACCAACAATAACACCAACACCAACAACCAGCATCAACATCAGCATCAGTCGCAATCACAAAGCCAAGGCCAATCTCAGAGCGCCGTGGCCAACAACACTAGCGACAACGCGAACTCCAACAATTCGAGCCAAAATGTCCAGGTCAACAACAATGACCGCACGCGCATCCCGGTGAGCACCGCATACGCCGCCCCGCTCGCGGTCGGCGAAGACACCTGCATGGGTTCGAGTTCGGTTGGGGCCCAAGGCATGACCTTTGGCCTGTCGCTCGGCTCGACCTGGCGCGATGAAAACTGCCGGCGTTTGAAAAACGCCCGTCAACTGATGGCCATGGGCTATAACCGCGCTGCGGCCGCACTGATGTGCCAAGACCGCAATGTGCGCCACGCCATGGAAGAAGCCGGCACGCCGTGCCCGAGCGATGAAG
>Ga0209698_10000611_pt1 | contig 41076 bp, 38 predicted proteins | sample LitLauG_LLR_2012_FD_187203 | JGI IMG/M metagenome (GOLD analysis project Ga0209698, IMG submission 187203) | Freshwater sediment microbial communities from Pennsylvania, USA - Little Laurel Run_MetaG_LLR_2012 (SPAdes) (version 2) | ecosystem: Environmental > Aquatic > Freshwater > Creek >... | reverse complement strand
TTTTGCGGGTGCGGGGGCGGGACGCCCCTGCGACAGCCGGCAGGATGCCGGCGCTACACCATGTTCTTCCTGTTTCAGCTTTCTTGATCTCGTTTTGCTGCCTCGCGCGGACAAAACGACGCCGTCTCGGTTAAAATTCGGTTCTATTCTTCCAGACGTGGGGCAATCCAAAAGACTTAGGCCAGGAGCTGACGCATGAGCAAAGTTCGAGTTCTTGCAGGGACGCGCAAGGGAGCATTCATTCTCACCGCCGATGGGAAACGCGACAAGTGGGAGGTTAGTGGGCCCCACTTCGCCGGATGGGAGCTTTATCACCTCAAGGGATCGCCCGCCGATCCCAATCGAATCTATGCCTCGCAGACCAGCGGATGGTTCGGCCAGATCATTCAGCGCTCCGACGACGGCGGCAAGACCTGGCATCAACCCGGAACGCCTCCCGGGGAAACGACCGGGCCTGGCGGCATGCCGAAAGGTGAGAGCAACAAGTTCGTCTACGACTCCGCTGGCGCCCCGCTCACCACGCATCAGTTCTACGACGGCACGCAGCATCCGTGGGAGTTCAAACGCGTCTGGCATCTCGAGCCCTCGCTAACCGATCCCGACACGGTCTACGCCGGAGTCGAAGATGCGGCGTTGTTTCGCTCCACCGATGGCGGGAAGAACTGGAAGGAACTGCCCGGTCTGCGCGGGCACGGCACCGGACCGAACTGGCAGCCCGGCGCCGGCGGCATGTGCCTGCACACCATCATTCTCGATCCCAAAGACCCGAACAGAATTTACATCGCGATCTCCGCGGCCGGCGCTTTCCGTACCGACGACGGCGGCAAGACCTGGAAGCCCATCAACAAAGGTCTCTACTCGAAGTACATTCCCAACCCCACAGCCGAAATTGGACACTGCGTGCACCACGTCGCCATGAACCCGAAGCGCCCGGGCGTGCTCTTCATGCAGAAACATTGGGACGTGATGCGCTCCGACGATGCGGGCGATCAATGGACCAAGATCAGCGGCAATCTGCCGACGGATTTTGGATTCGTCATCGACGTCCACTCGCACGAGCCCGAGACGATCTACGTTATCCCCATCAAGAGCGATGGCGAGCATTACGTCCACGAAGGCAAGCTCCGCGTCTTCCGTAGCAGAACCGGCGGCAACGAGTGGGAACCGCTCACCAAGGGCTTGCCACAGGAAAACTGCTACGTCAACGTCCTGCGCGATGCCATGGCCGTAGACACACTCGACAAATGCGGGATCTACTTCGGCACAACCGGAGGCCAGGTTTACATGTCGCCCAACGCTGGCGACTCGTGGTCCCCCATCGTGCGCGATCTGCCAGCAGTGCTCTCGGTGGAGGTGCAGACGCTCACTTAACGCGAAGGATCCCCACCCTTGTGGCAGTTGTGGCGACAGGGTCGGGATTTTGACTGCGAGTGCCGATCTTAATGCCTGCGAAAATGTTTGAGCCGCTTTGTCGTTTTGACCGCCAACACGCCGCTGCCGGGATTATGGACTTGATCTGGGGAGATTTTGATTCCTCCCATCAGCCCATTCAGGCCTTCGGGGACCACATTCCTGGTCTTAAGATCCTGGCCTACATCACCGCGGACATCTGTTTTTCATTCACCAAGACACCGTCTATGTCCCAAAATGGATGCCGCTGGGAGAAGAATTCTGGACGATCGCAACTGGAATTTGCTTCATACCAGCAGGCCTCGCCATGCTCTCGGGGGTTCAGGATGTCCTGGCTGCGCGGCTGCTTGCACTGATGTTTTTTGTCTTTAATCTAGTCGCATTACCACCGTTCATCTTCGCCAATCCTCACGACCATCCTGCCTGGGGCGGCAACGCGTACAATCTGGCCGCCGTGGGCGCCGCCTGGATACTCGCCGAGTCGATCGCAAGCCGCCATGCAGAGCGAGAACACGATGCTAAGGGCGGTAAGGCCGCGACCTAAGCCGCACTCGCGCTGTAATATTCCTCCGCCTCTGCCTCGGTGGCTGGTTTGATTAATTCCACAGGGACGATGCGGAAATTCCCTGCCGCGAATCGGACTAAGGCCGTGCCGTCGTCAAAGGCTCTTATGTACTGAGCTGGAACGCCGTATTGCATCTTCCGGGCCTGACGGACAACGACAACGGGAGTCGAAGGGGCAGCCATAAAACCTCCTGCGCACGCGAAGAGTAGACATTTCCACGGCCTCATTTGGAATACGGTCCTTACTTGATCTTTAGCATGGGACTTTCCTTAAGGCCACACTCTCGTCAATGGCTGTGCTGTGCCGGGAAAGCGTTCCATATCCCTGCACAGCGCAGTTGACCGCGGTTTTTTCCTAGATCAGTCCTATCAAAGTGGCGAAATATCTCTGTGCACGCATCTGACTTTTTCCATTGCCGTGCGTATCGGGAAACTAGCACGTTAATTCGGCTTACAGGTCCGGCTGCCACGAACTCTTGTTTTCCGCTTACAAAACACCGGTTTCCGTTGTGACGCGGGTGTGGCCCACCGGCGTGTTACTGTTTGCAAAGGCCACACGAATCCAGGCCCAAGAGGTAAGGCCGCTTCCCTGCAAAGTTTTCTGTTAGATCTAGATGATGAAGCTCGGCTCATCCACGTCGGCCGTAATCCTGGCGGCCGGAACTTCAACGCGAATGGGGAAGCTCAAACAGCTGTTGCGGCTGGACGATCGTCCGCTGTTGCAACACGTAATCGACAACGTTCGCGCTTCGGGAGTGACCGAAATCATCGTTGTGTTGGGGTGCGGCGCGGACGCGATCCGGCGGGAGATTGACGCACAGAACGTGCGCATGGTCATCAACGAGAGCTATCAGCAGGGCATGGGAACGTCGCTGAAGGCAGGACTTTCCGCCGTGGACCCGCAAGCCGAGGCTGCGATCATTGTTCTGGCGGACCAGCCGTTTGTGCGCCCAGCGACTCTGGACCGATTGATCACAGAGCATCACGGGTGCAAGGCGCAGATTGTGATCCCCACCTACCGGGGCTTTCGCGGAAACCCCGTGCTGCTCGACCGTTCGGTCTTTCCCGAAATCATGACCCTCAGCGGCGATGTGGGCTGCCGCGCGATCTTCGGGAACCACCTGGAAGGCATTGTGAAAGTGCCGGTCGACGATGTGGGGATCCTGCTGGATATTGATCGGCAGAGCGATCTCGACGCGCTGCGCCACGCGGGCAATCGCGTCGAGAGGGAGAGAACACTTCTCGAGACGGTGGACCTTCAGGGACGAACGCTTGCGGACGCATCCACCGCGCAACCAGAGATGATTATTGTGGGTCGAGACGACGTGGCCATGGCCTTGGCGAAACTGGGAAAGCTATTGCGATTCACAGTCACCGTGGTGGACCCGTTGGCGGCGACTGCCGAATTTCCAGAGGCGGATCGGATGCTTCGTGTCCTCGACTTCTCGATGCTTGCGCCGAATCCCGATCGCCACGTACTGGTGGCGAGCCGGGGCGCGTGCGACGAGGAAGCGATCGAGCAGGCGCTCGGCGCAAACAGCGTCTACGTCGCACTTCTCGCCAACCGGAAAAGAGGAGAAGAAATCCTTCGAGGTCTGCGAATGAAGGGGATTGCGGCGGAAAAATTGGCCAGCGTGCGGGTCCCTGCCGGTCTCGAAATCGGCGCCGACACGCCGGAGGAAATCGCACTCAGCATCATGGCAGAAATTGTTTCTGAACGACGAAAGCGAACCGGCGGGAAAAGTCCCGCCGTTGCAAAAGACTCAAAGAAGGAACAGCCGAAGGACTAACATCGCGGAACCAGGAAACGGTGACCCGGGTCAGTCCGGGAGAAAAGAACGAATGGTGATCAGTCTGCAGTGTGCGTGTCGCACTGGGTAATGACCTTGTCGGGCGCGCGGCCTTCCTGCAGATCGTTGGCTTGCAAATCGTTGGCTTGCAAATCGTTGGCCTGCAAATCGAGGCTGGCATCTTTCAGGTTCAGAGGCCGGGTCGTTCCTCTCCGGCGCAAAGCCACAATCTGGCTGACGATGCTGAGCGCGATTTCTTCGGGAGTCACCGCGCCCAGGTCAAGGCCCGCCGGCGCAAAGATTCTGGCAATCTTGTCAGCCGCTACGCGCTCTGCGGCGAGGTAGTCAAGCACGAGCTTCGCCCTATGCTGGCTGGCGATCAGGGCTACATAAGCGGCTTCACCCTCCAGAGCCTTCTGCAGCCAGAGATGATCGTTCTTGTGCTGCGTTGCAATGACGACATAGGTGTTGGGACCGATGGGTGCCTGGTTGAGGTCGAAGTCTTCGGCAATCACTCGCTCGGCCTGCGGGAATGAGGAGCGGTCGGCCCCAGGGTCGTTCACAATCACATGAAAGCCCAACAGGTGGGCAAGCGCGGCCAGGGTTTCGGCGATCCGGCCGTGGCCGGCGATGAGGAGATCGGGCTTGGGCACGACCGGCTCGATGTAGACCTCCATTTTGCCCCCACACGGCATGCCCACGCCCAGGAGTTCGTCGCTCATGTCCAGGGTGATCACCAGGGGCTGCTCGAGTTCCAGGCATCGCAAGGCTTCATTTCGGACGGCGCTTTCGGCGCATCCTCCACCCACCCAGCCGAGAACCAGTTTTCCCTGGGCGTCAATAATGGCTTTGGACCCGCGCCGCGCCGAGGAAGAACCGTCGACTCGAACCACCGTGGCTACAGCAAAAGCTTTCCCTTGGCCCGCGAGTTCGGCGGCTTTGGAGTAGAAATCCAAGGGCACCCTCATCGGGTATCATAGTTCTCCGAAATTCGGCTTGCAATCCATAGAGCAGGGTGGCGGCTCAATTTGACGACTTTTAACCACGAAGGGCACGAAGTCGCTCGAAGGAAACCCATCGAAGCGTTTGTGATATTTCGCGGCTTTCGTGGTGCACAGTCTTTGCTTCCAGCATCAGACTGATCGACGCAAGGAGATCCACGGTGTACAGCGAACAAATCCGCGCCCATTATGCCGCGCCGCGCAACGTAGGCAGCATCGCGGATCCTTCGGGCAAGGCCATCGTGAAAAGCCCGGTGGACAGCGACACCGTCTTGATTACATTGCGGATCGATCACGGTATTGTCGAGGATGTAAAGTTCAAATGTATGGGATGTGCTGTGGCCATCGCCTGCTCCTCTATGGCCACCGAAATGGTTTTGGGCAAGACCGTCGAAGAGGCTTCCAGAATCTCAGAACAAGCGGTGGCCGACGCGTTGGGCGGCGTCCCGGATTACAAAATGAGGTGCAGCAACCTGGCTCCGCAGGCCATCCGGAATGCAATCGAGGATTGGAGGTCACGCCTGTCAGCGGAGACGCATCTCACGTAAATATCAGGCAGGGTCCGATTGAGGGCCTGAGCGGGGCTGCAGGACGGCCCGGGGTTTTGGGCTATCTTTTGGGTGTCTGATTTCATGGAAGGACCTGCGGTGTGGTAACTTACTACTCGCATTTTGGGGTTCGGCCACTTCCTGTATTTCCGCGCGCTGTAACCGATTACATTTCGGACGAGGGGTAAGCCATGATCCCACCAGCCTTCGAATATCTGAGACCTAACACAATTTCTGAAGCCATCGCCCTGCTGCAACAGCATGGAGAGGACGCGAAGATTCTCAGCGGTGGACAGAGCCTGATCCCTATGATGAAGCTTCGGATTGCCCGCCCCGGCTATCTGATCGACATCAATCGCATCTCCGGGTTGTCTTACATCAAAGAAGAAGGCGGCTTTCTGAAGATTGGCGGGCTGACGCGCGAAGCGGAACTGGAATCTTCTCCTGTGATCCGCGCCAAATATCCCATCCTGCTGGATACCGCTCACGTAATCGCCGATCCGCAAATACGCAATCTGGCCACGGTGGCAGGGAACTTGGCGCATGGCGATCCCGCCAACGATCATCCCGCAACCATGCTGGCCTTGGGGGCACAGGTTCTGGCAACAGGAGCGCAGGGCGAGAGAATCATACCGATTGAAGAATTCTTCCTGTCTTTGTTCAGCACCGCGCTGCAGCCGGGGGAAATTCTTACGGAGATTCGCATCCCGGTCCCGCCGGCGCGGAGCGGCGGTGCGTATTTCAAGCTGGAGCGCAAGGTAGGAGATTTTGCCACAGCCGCCGTCGCTGCTCAGGTGACGGTGGATGCCAACGGTGCCGCACAGAGAGTGGGCATCGCTCTGACCAACGTTGGTCCAACGCCGATTAAGGCGAAGAAGGCCGAGGATTTTCTCCGCGGCAAGAAACTCGACGAGGCCAACATTCGGCAGGCAGCGCAGTTGGCCGCCGAAGATGCGCAGCCCAGTTCTGACTTGCGGGGTCCTGCGGAATACAAAAAGGGACTCGTAAAGGAACTGGCGAAACGGGCGCTATCGCGCGCCGTCGAGCGGGCGGGAAAGTAGATTCCGTAACTCAGGCAAGGAACTCACAATGGCAAAGAAACAGTTGGTCAGCGCGAAAGTCAACGGACGGCAGCGAGAAGCTATGGTCGAGCCGCGCTTGTTACTGGTCCACTTCATCCGCGAAAGTTTACAACTGACCGGCACTCACATTGGCTGCGATACCAGCCACTGCGGGGCGTGCACTGTGGTGCTCAACGCCAAGACCGTGAAATCGTGCACCATGTTCGCCGTTCAAGCGGATGGAGGCGAGATCCTTACCGTCGAGGGCCTGATGAAAGACGGCCAGTTGCATCCCTTGCAGGAGGGGTTCAAGCAGGAGCACGGCTTGCAGTGCGGCTTCTGCACGCCGGGAATGCTGATGTCGTCGTACGCGCTTCTGCATAACAACCCCACGCCGAGCGAGGAGGAGATTCGCCGCGGAATATCCGGGAACCTGTGCCGATGCACCGGGTACCAGAACATCGTCGGCGCCGTGCAATATGCTTCGGCCAAGATGGCTGAGGCCAAAACTGCGAAACCAGAAATGGCGGGAGGGGTAAAGTGATCCACAAGACATCTCCTGAAATCGGCGGCATGGGCCATTCCATCAAGCGCAAAGAGGATCTGCGATTCATCCAGGGCAAGGGCAACTATGTCGACGACGTAAATCTGCCCGGCATGGTCTATGGGCAACTTGTGCGCAGCCCCTACGCTCACGCTCGTCTCAAGAGCGTGAATACCGAAAAGGCCAAGAAACTGCCGGGCGTGCTGGCTGTCATCGCAGGAGAAGATCTCGCCAAGGCCAACCTGGCATGGATGCCTACCCTCTCTTATGACAAGCAGATGGTGTTGGCCACCGGGAAGGTGCTCTTCCAGTCGCAGGAAGTGGCCTTCGTCGTAGCGGAAGATCGCTACACCGCCGCAGATGCCGCGGAGTTAGTGGAAGTGGAATACGAAGAACTGCCGGTGCTCGTGGACCCGCACAAAGCTCTCGATCCCGGCGCACCGTTGCTTCGCGAAGACCGCGAGCAGAAAAACAACCACATCTTTCACTGGGAAGTCGGCGACCGTCAGGCGACCGAGCAGGTTTTTCAGAAGGCACCGGTAAAGGCCAGCGTGCATGCTTTCTTCCCGCGCTGTCATCCGGCGCCGCTCGAGACTTGCGGCTGTGTGGCGGACTTCAATCGCGCTACAGGACGGCTTACGGTCTACATGACTTCGCAGGCTCCGCACGCTCATCGCACCGTCTTTGCGTTAGTCGGTGGCATTCCGGAGAACAACATTCGCGTGATCTCGCCGGATATCGGCGGCGGCTTTGGCAATAAAGTTCCGGTGTATCCCGGCTACGTTTGCGCGATCGTGGCTTCCCTGACGCTCGGTGTGCCAGTGAAGTGGATCGAGACGCGATCGGAAAATCTGCAGTCGACGGGTTTTGCCCGCGACTATCACATGACGGCGGAGATTGCCGCCGACCGCGACGGCAAGATGCAGGCGCTCCGCGTCAAGACACTCGCCGACCATGGCGCGTTCAATGCGGCGGCCCAGCCCACCAAGTTCCCGGCGGGATTGTTCAGCATCTGCACCGGCTCCTACGATTACCCAACGGCGTTTTGCGAGGTGGACGGCGTTTACACCAATAAGGCTCCGGGCGGGATCGCTTACCGCTGCTCGTTTCGCGTAACCGAGGCAGCGTACCTGATCGAGCGGGCCGTGGACGTGCTCGCGTTGGACTTGAAGATGGATCCGGCCGAGCTTCGGCGCAAGAATTTCATCCCGGCTTCGAAGTTTCCCTACAAGTCGTCCCTGGGCTGGACCTACGACAGCGGCAACTATGAAGCTGCGATGAAGGTTGCGCTGGATAAGATCGGCTATGAGCAACTGCGCAAGGAACAGGAAGAGAAGCGAAAAAAGGGCGAACTGATGGGCATCGGGATCTCGAGTTTCACGGAAATTGTGGGCGCAGGTCCGGCGCACACTTTCGATATTCTCGGCATCAAAATGTTCGACAGCTGCGAAATCCGGATTCACCCCACGGGCAAGGCGATAGCACGGATGGGGACGAAGAGCCAAGGGCAAGGGCACGAGACGACCTATGCGCAAATCGTGGCGCAGGAACTGGGAATTCCTGCCGCGGATGTAACGATCGAGGAGGGCGACACGGATACGGCACCTTACGGTTTGGGAACCTACGCCAGTCGAAGCACCCCGACTTCGGGAGCGGCGACTGCGATCGCTGCCCGCAAGATTCGCGACAAAGCGAAAAAGATCGCGGCCTACTTGCTCGAATGCAACGAGGCCGACCTGGAGTGGGAGCCTGGCAAGTTTTACGTTAAAGGCACTCCCAGCAAATCGAAGACGATCCAAGAAATTGCTTTCGCTGCCTATACCAACATTCCGCCGGGGCTGGAGGCGGGGTTGGAGGCAGTCGACTATTACGATCCTCCCAATCTGACTTTCCCGTTCGGCACCTATGTCTGCGTGGTAGACATCGACAAGGGTACGGGCGAAGTGAAGGTTCGGCGATTTGTCGCCGTAGATGACTGCGGCAACATCATCAATCCCATGATCGTCGAAGGGCAGATTCACGGCGGTCTGACCGAGGGACTGGCGATCGCCTTCATGCAGCAGATTGATTACGATGAGAGCGGAAACATTCAGGGCGGGAGCTTTCAGGACTACCTGCTTCCCACCGCCGTCGAGACTCCGCACTGGGAGACCGATAAGACCTGCACGCCTTCTCCCCACCATCCGTTTGGAGCCAAGGGAGTGGGCGAATCTCCGAACGTGGGTTCTCCCGCCGCTTTCGTGAACGCGGTCGTCGATGCGCTTTCCCATCTCGGAGTGAAGCACATCGATATGCCCATCACACCCTGGAAGGTGTGGAAGGTTTTGCAGGAGAAAGGTGTGACGGCATAGATGGCGCTGAAGGTTGAAAAAACGTTTGAAGTGCCGGAGCCCATCGACAAAGTTTGGGAGGTCCTGAGCGATCCTCGAAAGGTGGCAACTTGCGTTCCGGGAGCGCAGATTACGGAACAGGTGGACGAGAAAACCTACAAGGGCGCGATCAAGGTAAAAGTCGGCCCCAGCATCACCGACTATACGGGGGAAGTGCATATTGTCCGGTTAGACGCCGAGAACCACGAGATCGAGATTCTGGGGAAAGGCCAGGACGTGCGCGGCCGTGGTAGCGCGTCCATGAAGATGACCGGGAAACTGCGTGCGCTACCGAATGGCGGCACAGAAGTGACCAGTGTGTCCGAAATCAACGTCGTTGGAATTCTGGCGCAGATGGGGTCGCGGGTCATTACAGAAGTCTCGAACATCATGTTTGGAGAATTCACAAAGAATTTTCAGGCTCGCTTGCGCGAACCCTCCGGCGATCCCGTTGAGCATGCGGCCGGAGCACAGGTCACGCCTATCAAGGCTAGTTCCGTGGCTTGGCAGGCCACGAAGGGGCTGCTTCGCAGGAAGTCCTGAATATTTGCAGGATGAGTCTGCGTGCTGTCGAAGGTCAACACACCATGGGTGAATCCCAAGCTCTTCCTTCCGGTGCAGGAAACCAGGGCGTCGATGCGATTGTCTCCGGCTTTGAGCGTCTTGGATACATTACCGACCGATCGCTAGCCACTGCGGTTTACCTGGTCACCAAGCTTCACAAACCGATTCTCGTCGAAGGTCATGCTGGCCTCGGGAAGACGGAGGTGGCCAAAGTGCTGGCCTCGTTCCTTGGCACTCGCCTGATCCGGTTGCAATGCTACGAGGGTCTGGACGTCAATTCCGCCGTCTACGAGTGGAATTACCAGAAACAATTGCTGGCCATCAAGATCGAAGAAGGATCCGATAAGACTGTCGAAGAGAAAGAGAGGCACATCTTCGGCCGAGAGTTTCTGCTGGAGCGACCTTTGCTGCAGTCCATTCTGGTCGACGATGCTTCGCCGGTGTTGCTGATCGACGAAATCGATCGTGCTGACGAAGCCTTCGAGGCATTCCTCCTCGAGCTGCTTTCCGATTACCAGATCACCATTCCGGAAATGGGCACAATCCATGCGAAGCATTTACCTTACGTGGTCCTGACCTCGAACCGCAGTCGGGATCTGGGCGATGCTCTCAAGAGACGATGCCTGTACCAGTGGATTGACTATCCAAGCCTGGAAAAGGAAATGAAGATCGTGCGCACCAGACTGCCGCGCATCGAGGAAGAATTGGCCCGACAAGTCGTTGGATACGTCCAGGCGGTGAGGCAGCTCAACTTGAGTAAACCGCCCGGGGTTGCGGAAACTCTGGATTGTGCCGAAGCCCTGCTAGTCCTGGGAATGCCGAAGTTGGATGCGAACGCGATCGAACAGACGCTCGGCTGTATTTCCAAGTCGGTCGAAGATGGAGCCAAGATCAGGACTGCCGGTGTGGAAAGACTTCTCGCCGGGTGAATGGAAAGGGTTCAATGCTGGGGTCAGTGGACCAATCGAGTGGCGCGGCCAGAACAATCGTGGACTTCTGCCGGTTTGCGCGCGAGAAAGGTCTGTCTGCTGGCGTGCAAGAAACTCTCGACGCGCTGAACGCAGCTGCGGTCCTTGGCGTGCGCAATTCGGAAGAGATGAAGTTTGGTTTGCGCTCGATCTTGTGTTCGTCGAAAGACGACTGGGATCTATTCGAAGAATGTTTCGAGATGTTTTGGCGGGAGTCGGCGCCCAGGCCGCCGTCGAGCCGAGCGCAAGCTCCTCGAAAGGAACTCACGTCTCGTGCAGATGGACGAACGCCGACTTCACTGATTTCGACTGGTTCTGGCGACGACGTTTCATCCGAGAAGGCTGGCGCTCAGGCGGTTACTGGCGCGAGCGCTCGCGATCGCCTTACGCAGGCGGATTTGTCGACTCTTTCTCATAGTGACCTGGCAATGCTGGAGCAGATTTCGCTTCGCCTCTTCAAGCAAATGAGCCGCCGGCTGGCCAGGAGACGACGCATCGCAACCTCGCGAGGGCAAGTGGACCTGCGGCGGACGATCCATCGAAACATTAGCCGCGGCGGTGATCCAATGAACTTGCGGTATCGGGAGCGAAAGCCCCGCCCGCACCGCCTGGTCACTATGCTCGACATCAGCGGCTCGATGAGCTCTTATAGTTTGTTTCTGGTGAAGTTTCTGTACGCTCTGCAAAAACATTTTCGGCGCGTAGATACCTTTCTTTTCAGCACGGGGCTGGTGGAAATTACCAGCCTATTCCGAGCCCAACGCCTGCAGGACGCACTGCAAGCCCTCTCGCAGCAGCCTGCCGGATGGTCTGGCGGCACCAATATCGGCGGATCGCTGCGGGAGTTCAATCACATCCATCGCAGGAAGCTACAGTCCGGCGATACTTTCTTTGTGATTCTCAGCGACGGTTGGGATACCGGAGATCCTGGCATTCTGGCGGGGGAATTGCGCGCAGTGAAAAGACGGGTCCGCCGGCTCATCTGGCTGAACCCGCTGCTCGGCTTAAGAGACTACCAGCCCATTGCGAGCGGGATGAGTGCTGCTCTGCCGCACGTTGATGTTTTCGCTCCGGCTCACAACCTGGACAGTCTGCTGGCGCTGGAAAAGCATTTATAGGTGCCACCATGTTTGATCGGTTTCTGAACAAAGCGGCGGAATTACTGGCGAAGGGCGAGCCGTTCGTCACTGCCGCGGTAGTGCGCTTCCAGGCTCCCATATCCGGCAAGCCGGGAGATAAGGCAATCATCTTCGCCGACGGAAAGATGTGGGGCTGGATCGGCGGTGGCTGCGCTCAACCCGTGGTCATCAAGGAGGCGTTGAAAGCACTGGCCGACGGAAAGCCGCGGCTGGTGCGGATCAGTCCCACGGCGGCGCCGGAGGATGGGATCGTTGATTACACCATGACTTGCCATAGCGGAGGCACCTTGGATATCTACATCGAGCCCGTCCTGCCAAAGCCGCACCTCCTGATATTTGGACGGTCTCCCCTTGCTCAGACACTGGCGCGTCTGGGCAAAACTGTGGGCTACAGGATCTCCGTAGTTGCTCACGGCGCGGATCAGGAGCAGTTTCCAGAGGTGGACCTGCTGCAGAACGAGTCGAATTTGGGCGAACTCAAGATTGGGCGCGAGACTTTTATCGTGGTGTCGAGCCAGGGCGAAGGGGACGAGGAAGCACTCGAACAGGCGGCTGGGACCAATGCCGCCTACGTCGCTTTCGTGGCCAGCAAGGTCAAGGCGCAGAAGGTCTTCGAATATCTGCGCGAAGCGGGCGTGCCCCCCGAACGAGTGAGCCAGATTCGGGCGCCAGCCGGCCTCGACATCCACGCCTCCACATCCGAAGAGATCGCGGTGAGCATTCTCGCTGAGATTATCCAGCTCAGGGGTGATCGAGCGAAGCTCGTTGCAGAGCCCGAGAAAAGCGCGCTGCCGGTTTTGAACCTACCCGTTTTGAACGGACCTGTTTTGAACCACGAAGCGCGCGATCCAGTCTGCGGCATGCTCGTAAACGTCAGCGAAGCAAAGTACAAAGCAGAGCATAATGGAAGCGAGGTCTACTTCTGCTGTGCCGGATGCAAGCAGGCCTTCAGCCGCCAGCCGGAGAAATACACACTCCCGATCACCAGTTGACGGTTCTTCTTGGCGAATTCTCAACCGGCATGACAACAGGGAACTACTTGGCGGAGTGCTTGCTCCACTCCTCCGGCGTGAAAACATCCCAATAGACGGCGTATTTCCGGCGCGGGAGTTCGTACAAGGGCGCAAATTCGATGTCGTGGCTCAGGCCGACGCCTCTGGTCTTGAACCACCCGGGCTTTCCGGCTTCCGGCTTCAGCCACCGGTCGATCGGCGGTTTCGCTATAACCAGCGCGGGAGCCGACGGTGCCGGCATCTTCTCTACGTCATCTTGATGAACTTCGGGCCCAAGATCTCCGGCCAGAACCAGCGGTCCCCACAGCAGTGCCTTGCGGCTGGGATTGTCCGGCAGCGGCTCGGTGCGCAACACCTTCGGGAGATTGAGTTCAACCGTGTCGCCTTGCCGCCAGACTCGATTGATCTTGACGTAAGAGTCCGCCGGAGGAAGATCTTTCAACTCCTGGCCATTGACCTTGACGCTGAAACCGTCCCCGGCCCAATACGGCCTTCGCAGAGCGAGCGTGAATTGTTTCGGAGCCTTGGTTCGAATCTTCACCGAGGACGATGAACCGAGCGGAAAGTCGGTCGTCATTTCCACCACGACGCCAGCCGAATCCCATTTCGCAATCGACGGAGCGTACAGGCCGATCCAAAATTCCTCCGAGCCCTTGTAGTAGTAGATTCCCGCGCCATGCAGGGCGTGGCTTTCCATGCTGGTTCCGACGCAGCAAGTGAAGTCCTCGAACATGCGCTGGTATTCGTGTTGTACTCCGCGTCCGACCGGGAGCATATAAGTCACAGTTCCGTCGCGGGGATCCTGCGAGGCGAGAACGTGATTGAAGAGCGCGCGCTGGTGAAAGTCGGCATAGCGAATGTCGGGCTCGACGGAGAAAAGAGTGCGCGTCATCTTAAGCATGTTGTAGACGTTGCAAGTCTCTGCCGCACGCCCGTCGACCATATCGTTTAGCTTGTCCGGTTCGCCGAAGTACTCGTTCTTACCATGCCCGCCGGTCGCAAAACTGTAGTGGTAAACCACGCGGTCCCAGAAGAATTTCGCAGCCTCCTCGTCACTGGCGTTGCCGGTGTACACGTATCGCACCAGCACGCCATAAAGTTTCGGAACCTGCGTGTTTCCGTGGGTGTGAGAAATGACGTCCTTGTCTTCCGAGAGAGGATCGATCATCGCCTTCTGGTGAAACTTGTCGGCGAGTGCGAGCCAGCGCGGGTCGGCAGTGTCAGCATATAGTTCGGCCAGAACCTCGTTCATCCCCCCAAATTCCGTGCCCAGCATGCGTTGCAGTTGATCGTCGTTCAACCTGGAGAGAATCTTTTCGACCCAGCCCGCAAACTTGATCTCGATCTGCAGTGCAGTCTCATTGCCTGTAAACCTGTACGCGTCTCTGAGCCCGGCAAAGAGTTTGTGCTCGACATACCACGGCGACCACAGCCCGTTCAGATCGAAGCCCCCCGACTTGATAATTCCGTTGCTCAGGTCGATGAATCGCTGCTTTCCATCGACGCCCTGGCCATCCTCGAGGGCTCCAATGTAGCCGTCGCCCTGCGCGTCCTGAATCTCTTTTAATTGGTCGACAATGTAGTTGGCCCGCTCTTTGAATCGAACGTCGCCGGTGGCCGCCCACATCAGGCTCACCGCCGATAGATAGTGTCCCGCGATGTGTCCCGTCAGATTGCGCTTCGGGCCGTCCCATCCGCCGTAACCTTCTGCTTTGGGCTTCAACCCGGCACGCTGGCGCAGAAATGCGAGCATGCGATCGGGCTGGAGTTCGAGCAGATACTTGGCGTCGGCCTCCTGCGCTGCTTTGAGGGGACCTCCCGTCAGCCTCACGTGACTCAGCGGGAGTGGGCTCAGCTTGACGGTCTTGCGCTCCGCCAGTTGCGCTGGATTTTCATTTTCGGCCGCAGCCTGCAGCGGCAGGATTAAGCAGGCCGATAAACAAACCCGCAGCAGTTTCTTCGTCACAACTTCACCTTTACTGGCGCAGACTGCCGTCGACCAGTCGCCAGATCCCCAGAGGATTGGCCTCTTTCAGTTCATCGGGCAGGGCGTTATCGGGGAATCCCTGGTAGCAGACCAGGCGTGTGAAGCGGAAAATCGACTGAGTTCCCACGGATGTTGAGCGTCCATCGGAGGTCGAAGGATACGGCCCGCCATGGACCATAGCGTGTGTGACTTCAACACCAGTAGGAAACCCGTTAAAGATCAGCCGGCCGACCTTCGTCTCGAGAATCTGAATCAGGTCGGCAAAGTCGCGCAGGTCTTGTTCTGTCCCATGAATGGTTGCGGTCAGGTGGCCTTCGAGAGAACGGGCGATCTCGAGAATCTGTTCGCGACTGGAGTGCTGCACCAGCAGCGTTGTCGGCCCGAAGATCTCGGCCTCCAGGTCGGAACCTAGAAATGCATCTGCATCCGTCTCGAATACAGCAGAGTGCGCGCAAAACCCTGCTGCGCCGGAATGCGGCTTCTCGGCGAGTACCGTCACCGCCGGATCTGCCTTCCGCTTCGCAATGGCCGAATCGTAAGAGAACTGGATGGCGTCGGTCAGAAGATGGAAGTTCGCAGAGCCAGCGACCAACTCTGCTAACTTGCCGGCAAACTTGTCGGCATCCGGGCCTTTTCCAACGAAGACCATTCCGGGCTTAGTACAGAATTGTCCCGCTCCCAGCGTGAAGGATGCGTGGAGTCCGGAGGCAATGCTCTCGGCACGCTTGCGCATGGCTCCCGGCAGGATGAAGACCGGATTCGTGCTGCTCATCTCGGCGTAAAAAGGAATCGGCTCCGGACGCGAGGCAGCCACATCCATCAAAATTCTCCCGGCTGTGCGTGATCCGGTGAAACCACCGGCTCGCACCAAGGGATGTTTCATCAGCGCCGTTCCAATCTGCGAACCGTGTCCGAACAACAGAGAGAAGACGCCTTCCGGCATGCCACATTCGCGAACGCTCTCCAGGAGTGCGCGGCCGACCAATTCGCTGGTGCCGGGATGGGCCGCATGCGCCTTCACAATCACGGTGTTCCCGCCAGCCAATGCCGAGGCCGTGTCGCCGCCAGCCACGGAGAATGCCAGCGGGAAATTGCTTGCCCCAAACACAACAACCGGACCCAGCGGCCGCATCAGCGAGCGAATGTCTGGCTTCGGAACCGGCTTGCGTTCCGAATCAGCGTGATCGATTCGCGCGTTCACCCACGAGCCCTCTTCCGCAACTTGCGCAAACAAGCGAAGCTGGTGGCAGGTGCGCGCAGTCTCCCCTTGTAGCCGCGCGACCGGAAGAGCCGTTTCCTGCACGGCTCTTTCGACAATGTCACCCGTGATGGACTCAATGTTGTCGGCAATCTTCCGCAGGAACGCACCGCGCTCGTGGCCCGACGTGCGGCTGTAGGTCTTGAAGGCATCGGCCGCGAGTTGCACTGCACGGTCAACTTCTTCGGCCGTTGCCGGAATAAATCCCGGCTGTAATTGCTGACCGGTTGTGGGGTCATGCGCATACAGAAGATCGCCAGAACCTGCGCCCTCGCGAAAACCCACCAGCGAGCGCCCTGATAGCTTTGCCATCTCACCCAACATAAGTTCACTTCCTATTCGGTAAGGCACACGAACTCACCGATTCCGGCCGCGTTCGCAATGCTTCACGGATGATTTCCCTCGCCTGCTCGAGTTCATTCCCCACCAACTCCAGTCGCGGCGGCCGTACGCGAGCGCTTCCCATTCCGACCTCGGCTTGCACCAGTTTGATGAGTTGGACGAACTTCGGCACCGTATCCATTCTCAGCAGAGGCAGGAACCAACGATACAATTCAAACGCTTTTCTGTCCTCTCCCTGAACGCCAAGGTTGAACAGATCGACAGACTCGCGCGGCAGCGCGCTTGCCAGGCCGGCCACCCATCCGGTCGCACCCACACCGATGGCTTCCAGCACCGCGTCGTCTACGCCCACCGAAATCTCGAGCCGATCATCGACCAGGGCGCGGATCGCCGACACGCGCCTCACGTCGGTACTCGACTCCTTGACTGCCTTGAAGTTTCCAAACTCAGACGCGAGTTCCTGGATCTGCTCCGGGAGGAAATCGGCTCCATACGCCACTGGGTTGTTGTACAGCATGCAAGGGAGAGGCGTAGCACGGAAGACCGCTGCAACGTGAGCTTTCATCTCGCGCCAGTCACCGAGATATACGTATGGTGGCAACACCATTAGCCCGGAACAGCCGAGGTCGGTCGCGGCTTTCGCCAGCGAAACCGACTCAGCGGTCGTGAGAGACGAGATCGAAGCCACAAGAGTTCTGTCACCGTTGACTGCCTTGCCCAAGGTACGGAGAATGTCTGTCTTCTCGTCGAACGACAGAGTGGCCCCCTCGCCGAGCGACCCCAAGGCGACTACGCCGGCGCACCCGTTCTCCAGCAGCCAGCGGGAATGTCCCGCCAGAAATCCATGATCAACGCTGAGATTCTCGTTGAAAGGAGTTGTGATTGCTGGCGTGACGCCTTTCCAATTCATTGAGGTTCTCCTGTGACTTCTGGGATCGACTGCGGCTGGGCAGCCAAGTTTTCAACACGTGCGGGGAAAACCGGGGGGCGAACCGAATCCGGGTTCCACTTGAAAAGAACCTGCGTTGCCGGCCCGCAGATTCTTCCCTGGCAAGGCCCCATTCCGCAACGCGTGTGCAGCTTCGCGGCACGCCACGAAGTGTGCTCGCGAAGCCGCGAGTAGGGAACGTCTTCACACCGGCAAATCAGAGTGTCTGCCGATGGCAGGCTTCTGAGTTCCGGGCGCAAACAGAATGTTTGGTCCAGCAGGCGTGCAAACCGGCGGAATCTCTCTCGCTTGGGAAATAGCGCTCGCGTTTCGGAGGTCCGGCCAGCTGCCGCCAGTCCGGCGATCTGTCCCTCGATCAGGGCCAAGGCCACTCCTCCGATCCCGGTCGGTTCGCCTGCGCAGAAAACTCCTTGTACTGTAGTTTGCTGCAACTCGTCCACCTGCACGTAACCGTTTCTAATACGACATCCCACCAGGATCGGCAGCTCTGTGTTGGGAACAAGATGAAATCCGCAGGCCAGGTAGTCGCACTTTACAGTTTCTGATTTGCCGGCGCGTAAGATGGTCACCGCCTCAAGCGTTCGTTTTCCATGAGCCGCTACCGGCCAACAGCCCGCAGCGAGCGGAACGCCCGCAATGTCTTTCCTGAGCTGCAAACCTTGACGGATCTTTTCCGGATAACGGATCAACATCATGGCGAATCGCACGAGTTTGCGCCAGGCCGCTTGTTCGCAAATCAGCGCGATCTCCGCCCCCTGCTTGCGTAAATAGGATGCGACTGCGAGGAGAAGTGGCCCAGTGCCCGCGACGACGACTCGCTCGCCACGAATCGGCAAGCCGGACTTCACCAAAGCCTGCAATCCCCCTGCGCCCATTACGTTCGGCAATGTCCAGCCTGGAAATGGCAGAAATCTTTCCCGTGCTCCAGTGGCCAACACCAGATTGCGATAGCTCAACTCCCAAACATCGTCGAGGCCTTCCGCCATAAGAACGCCGGCTTCGGGATGATGAAATACTCTCTTTCCGCACAGCAGGATGACGCCGGCTGTTTTCAATTGCACAAGCCAACTCGAAGCCTCGGAAGAATGCGGTCCCTCCGACGCCCCACCGCGCCAGATCTGGCCTCCCGGAGTCACGTTCTCGTCAACAATCCCTACGCAGGCTCCGCTCTCGGCAGCGCGGACGGCGGCCGCAATCCCCGCGGGCCCTCCGCCCACGACAAGAACGTCGAATCGCTTCCGTGAATAGTTATTCATCCGTCTTCACTTCCATATTCGGTTCGCACAAGAGCTGGCAGGTTCTGGAATGCGGTATTCCATTGACCACCGCGCGACACTCGAAACAGATACCCATCCCACACAAGGGACCGCGAGGTTCCCCGGTCACCGAACTCCGGCACGGTTGTCCGGAGATCGCCATCGCCACCGCGACCGTTGCGCCTGCCGGCACCGAGACTGCGGCTCCGTTCACCCGCACTGTGAGCTCGCTAGGCATGGGCATATTCCTTTGCCGTCCGCGAAGGCAGATATGGCTCGACAGCGATCTCCGGTTTCGAGCCCGTCACCTGATCCACCAGAATCCTCGCGGTTCCAAGCGAGGTTGTAATTCCCAAGCCTTCATGACCGGTGGCGAGAAACACAGACTTGTATCCCGGACACGGACCAATGAGCGGCAATTTGTCAGGCGTCGCGGCGCGAAACCCTGTCCACACACGCACGGCCGACATTGACCCAAGTGCCGGCATATATTCCTGCGCGCGGCGGATCATATTCGCCAGCATCACCTGATCCACCTCTTTGTGCTCAGCGCCGTATTGCCGCGAGGAGCCGATCAGAATCTGTCCGGTCCGACGCGGCTGCACATTGAAAGCCACCGAGTCCCGAGATACCGAGTGCGCGCTCTTCAAATAACCAAGCTCGACCAGTTGATGACGAAGGAACCCGGGATAACGATCGGTAATGACGAGGTGGCCCTTGCGCTTCTTGACGTCAATGCCCGCCGCGAGCTCTGTGGCGTTCGCTCCGGCAGCATTCACCACAATGCCACCAGAAATTTCCTGACCATCATTGAGTCGAACACTGCCCTCTGATATCTGCACCACAGAACCGCCGGGCCTGAGCTTGGCTCCGCGTTGCTGGGCGCGGCCGATGAGGAAACGTGCCGCGCACGGTGGATATAAGACCGCATCCCCCGGAACGAGCAGACCACCCGCCAAGCCATCGCGCAAATTCGGCTCAGCTTCCTTCAGTTGCCGGGCATCCATCACTTCCACGGCGACGGCCCGTTTCTCGTAGTAGTCCCGTTTACGCGCCACCTCCGCCATTTCCTCTTCGTCAGCCGCCACCCAGATCGTGCCGGATTGTTCATATTCGACGTCTGGGGGCAGCTGGGGGCGCAGTTCCTGCCACAACCGCTGCGAGTAGTGAGTGAGCGCAAACTGAGCGTCGGAGTCATCCATCACGACGATGTGCCCCATGCCGGCAGCCGTGGCTCCGCTTCCTACGACGTCTCGATCGACAACTGCAACCCGCAGGCCTCGCCCGGCGAAAGCGTCCGCGCACGCCGCTCCCACAATCCCGGCGCCGACAATCACAACCTCGTAGGCTTCTTTGCTCATGCCGTCAGGCGCGGATGCCCATACAGAGAGGGTCCTGCGGATTCAGGATCAGTTCCGCTTCCGCATTCACGAAGGCCGATCCCGTAATACTGGGATAAACCTTGCCGTCCCTCACTCGGACCGTGCCCTCAAAAACGCTGCCCACAATGCTTTCCTGCTTCCAGACTTGGCCTTCCTTGATTTTTCCATCGGCGTACAGGCAAGCCAATTTCGCACTGGTGCCCGTCCCGCAGGGAGAGCGATCGTAAGCTTTGCCGGGACAGAGCACGAAACTCTTGCTGTCGACCCCCGGTATCTGCGATGCCGCAAAGAGCTCCACGTGATCGATTTCCTTTCCCTGATCGCCGGTGATCCCGCTTTCTCGAAGTGCGGTTCGTATGGCCCAGGTGAATGACGTCAGCTCATCGACGTTCTTCAGAGTGAGATTCATGCCGTGGTTGCGTACCAGGAAAAACCAATTGCCTCCCCACGCCACATCGCCGCTTACGTTACCGTGGCCTGGCACCTTCACCGCCATGTCGGCGGCAGTGCGGTAGCTGGCGACATTGTTCACCGTGACCTTGCCATTTTCGTGCAGCACCGCCGACACCACACCCACGGGTGTTTCAATCTTGTGCTCGCCCGGCGTGATGCGGTTCATGTACGCCAACGTCGCGACCAGGCCGATGGTTCCATGGCCGCACATTCCCAGATAACCTACATTGTTAAAGAAGAGGACTCCGGCAGCGCATGCCCGGTCGACAGGCTCGCAGAGCAACGCTCCGACCACCACATCAGATCCCCTCGGCTCGTTCACTACCGCTGAGCGGAAACTGTCATGGTGCTGACGGAATCGCTCCAGTCTCTCCGCCAGAGCGCCCGCGCCCAGGTCGGGGCCACCGCTCACGACCAGTCGCGTCGGCTCGCCGCCCGTATGGGAGTCGATCACCTTAACTCGTTGCCATCCGGTGTCTGTCATCAAGTGTCTCGTCACCCGGTTAGGAACTCCATCTCAGCACTAGTATTGATGACCGCTTTCCAACAGTCATCTCTGGATCCGATGTGCAATCGCTAGTCTAACCCGTTTACACAGCCGCTCACGATTGCCGCGTTGTGATGCTCTACTTCCGCTGAAGTTGTCAATAGTTCGGATACTGGAATTGACAGTTGTCCCACGATCAGATTGAATGAAACTACGCGTCTGCTCCGGCTTCGGCTCGGGTTCAGCCGCAAGACTTCAATTCAGGAGCAGCGCATGTCCGCACCCAGCCGCCGGCCCGAGATTCGCCGGCGCCGTACTCGCAAAGAAAAGATTGTTCAATTGCGCAAGCGTCTGGCCGCCGCCAAAACCGACGCCGACCGCAGCCGCATCACCGCCAAGCTGCACAAGCTCTCGGTCATGTCCCCCGGCCAGCCCCTGGTGAAGTAGCGCCGGCGTCCTCGCCGGCGGTGGCGGGCGCGTCTCGCCCCCACATCTGGCACGCTCCAAAAGCCGGCCCTTCAATCCGCCGCGTGCGACGTCGACTCGGCGCGCGCGCCCTGCCCGACATGGCGGTATACATCCAACACGCGCCGCACCGAGCTCTCCCACGAGAACCGCGTAACCTGCTTATACCCACGCTCTTTCATGCGCTCCCGCAGCGCCTGATCCATCAGCACGCGATGCAGCGCCCGCATGATCTCAAACACATTCTCCGGGTTCACCAGCACCGCCGCATTGCCCACCACTTCCGGCAGGGACGTCGCGTTCGAAGTCACGACCGGCGTTCCGTGCGCCATGGCTTCCAGCGGCGGCAGACCGAATCCCTCATAGAGCGACGGAAACACAAAGATCTTCGCGGAGTCGTAAAAAATACGGAGCACTTCAATCGGAACGAAGCCCAGGAACCTAACGTCGTTCTGCACGCAACTGCGCACGACGGTCCGCCGCAGGTCGGGATTACCCGAAAGATCGTCTCCAATAATGATGAGCTTCAGGTCGGGATAAGCCTGATCCCTTTCCAGTTCCGTCTTCAGTGCTGAGAATGCCTCGATCATGCGCACCACATTTTTGTGGGCACTCACGCGTCCGGCATATAACAGGAATGGATAGTTCACCTGATATCGCTGCGCGATCAGTTCGCGATCGGCCGCGCTGGCATGCCCGTGCAGAAAACGCTCGTCGATGGCGTTGTACACCACCTCGATCCGGCTGGACGGAATTTCGAACAACTTTTCGATCTCCGTACGCGTGAAATTCGACACCGCAAAAATCCGCACCGCCCCGCGCATTACCTGCTTCGTCATCTGCATATGCCACGCCCCCCAGAATCCCGTCTGCTGCTGAGCGCGCGACAAATGTTCCAGCATGTCGTGGACCGTCATCACGTACGGACATGGCATCCAGCGCGGAACCGAGAACAGGTTCGGGATGTGGACCAGATCGCAGTTCAGCCGCTTCAAGGCCGCGCGGAATTCACGGTATCCCTGCAGCGTTCGCTCCGGCGCCACGGCCGAAACATTGTGGAAGTTGGCGGGCAGCGTTCCGATTTCCTGAACTTTTGCGGGAGGCCCAATCAGAAAATACTCGTTCTCCTGATCGAGGCGGCAAAGCGTCCGAACCGTATTGCGGATATACGTGCCTACGCCGAACTCCGTCATCCGCCGGATATCGATGGCAATCTTCACCGAGGCAATTTAAGCACACTGCGTTCAGCGTTAGTCAATTGAATTACGCCCGCACCTCAGCCTGCGCTTTCGCCCGTCGCTCCGCATAGAGCGGGAACGTCTCGCACAGCTCAAGCACCTGTCTGCGGACTTTGCTCAGCACAGCGTCGTCGTTGCGATGCAGGAGCGCCTCCGCGATCCAGCGCCCAATCTGCCGCATCTCCGTTTCCTTCATGCCGCGCGTGGTCAAGGCCGGCGTCCCAATGCGGATCCCGCTCGGCTTCAGCGGCGGATTCGAATCAAACGGAATCGCATTCTTGTTCACCGTGATTCCCGCCTCGCCCAGGGCCTTCTCCGCCTCGCTTCCCAGCATGCCCTTCGAGAACACATCGACCAGCATGAGATGTGTGTCGGTCCCACCCGAAATAATGCGGAAGCCTTCCTCAGCCATCGTCTGTGCCAGCACCTTGGCATTAGCCACGATCTGCCGCGCGTAATCGCGGAACTCGGGCTGCATCGCTTCCCGGAAGCAGACCGCCTTCGCCGCGATGATATGCACCAACGGGCCGCCCTGCATCCCCGGAAATACAACTTTGTCGATGGCCTGCGCGAACTCGGCCTTCGACAAAATCATTCCTGACCGCGGGCCCCGCAGCGTCTTGTGCGTGGTCGAAGTGACGATGTGTGCATGCGGCACGGGTGAAGGATGCACTCCGCCTGCGACCAGCCCGGCGAAGTGCGCCATGTCAACCAGATAGAGCGCGCCGACTTTGTCCGCGATCTGCCGCATGCGGGCGAAATCAATGATCCGCGGATAAGCGCTGCCGCCGCCAATAATCAGCTTCGGCCGTTCCTTCTCGGCGAGCTTCTCCAGTTCATCGTAATCGATCGTCTCGCTCTCTTTGGTCACACCGTAAGGAATGATCTTGTACGTCTTGCCGGAAAAATTCAGATGATGCCCGTGCGTGAGATGTCCGCCATGCGCCAGGTTCAGTCCCAGGATCATGTCGCCCGGTTGCAGCACCGCCGCATAAGCTTCCATGTTGGCCTGCGATCCGGCATGCGGCTGAACGTTGGCGTGCTCGGCGCCGAACAGTTGCTTCGCCCGGTCGCGCGCCAGATTCTCGACAACGTCAGCGAACTCGCATCCGCCGTAATAGCGCTTTCCGGGATATCCTTCGGCATATTTGTTCGTGAACACCGATCCGGCGGCTTCTAGCACGGCTTCGCTGACGAAGTTCTCCGATGCGATCAACTCAAGCCCTTCGTGCTGGCGCCGCGTCTCGTTATCAATGGCGGCGGCAATCTGTGGGTCAGCTTCGTACAGCGGACGATACATCCTGGCAGTTTTCATGTCGTTTCCCTGATTTCGTATATGTCGGCCCGATGCAACTCCATGTAGCGTTCCGGCGCCTTCAGCGGTGTGAACCCAAACTTCTCATAGAGTCGGTGCGCATCCCGCGTCAGCAGAATCCACCGCCGCAAGCCCTGAAGCCGCGGATGCTGCATGATGCACTCCATCATCCACCGGCTCAACCCACGCCCGCGATGCGATTCCAGCACGAACACGTCGCCGAGGTACGCAATGGTCGCGAAATCGCTGATCACACGCGCGAACCCAACTTGCGCGCCGCTACCATCATAAATCCCAAAGCACAGCGAATGCTCGATCGATCGCGCAACAATTTCGCGCGGAATCCCTTTCGCCCAATAACAATTCGTGAGGAATCCGTGAATCACGTCCAGATCGAGCCGCGACAGATCGGTGCTGACTAGAAACTCGCCCCGACGCGATTCCGTCACCTCTGACCCGGAACTGTGCTTGAATTCCATCTCCGCAATTCTAACTGCTTGAACCACGAAGGACACGAAGGTACACGAAGGAATTCATTCGTGTTCGCTTCGTGTTCCTCAGTGTCCTTCGTGGTTATCGCCTTTCAAAACGCCGTCCGCAAGAACGACGCCAGTTGCCACCCATCCATGTACTTGTACGGGGCCTCCCCGGTCGTGTAGTGCCCACACGGCAGCACGACCACTTTATGCTCCAGCCCATGCCGCGCAAACTCTGCCACGACTTGCCGCGAGAATTCCGGCAGGAAGGTCAAATCGTACGCTGCATAGATGATCAGCGACTTCTTCGGCCAGCGCGAGAACTGCTCGAAGTACGACATCGGACTGATCGCCAGCCAAACCTTGCGCAGTTCCTCCAGATCAATCTGCTGTTCGATTCCTTGCCGGATATGCCGTGTCGACTGTCCGTGCCAGACAACGTCCGCGAAATATGTGGACGCATGATTAAAAGCCGCCACCCGAATCCGTGGATCGTGCGCCGCCGCAATGAATGCATAGCACGATCCGAGGCTGGTGCCCACAATGCCGAGGTTCGTGTAGCCCTGCTGTTCGAGCCAGTCGAGGCAGCAACAAATATCAATCACGCCCTGGCGGGTGGCGTCGAGCGTGCGTCCGATGTTCGCCGAAACTGCATAGTCAGCTCGCCTGATTTCGGCCGGCATGCGAATGTCGTGATACGGCATGCTCAGTCGCAGAACAGCGATCCCCAGCAAGTTGAGCACGCGGCAGAGGCTGATGTACGCGATCGCGTCCGAATTCCAGTGTGGCAGCAGGACAACCGCACGTCGTCCGCGCGCCGGAAACCATCGCGCATTCGCACGATTGTTCTCGGGATACCGCGTGCTCACCGGAGAGGTGAATCGCAGAAATTCCGCAAACGTTCCCTTGACCTTGGCTTCAAGTTTCGGGTCAGGCACTTCGCGCGTCGAGAAAACCTGCACCTCGCGCCGCTCCAGCCGGAAGTCACTTGGCTTCGCGTAAGAATAGAATTCATCACTCGCAGAGACGATGCGGCGGTTGTAGTCCAGAAAGAATTCCTCGGGATTCGCGTCCGCGTGCCCGGGAGAACACCCGTTGCGGCAAGGCCACTGCCGCGCCCATTCCACTCCCCACTCCAGCGGACGCACCACGCGATTGTTGTCCACCGACGTGAGCCGGTGCTCCCAGTCATACATCCACTGTGCGTACCGCGAAGGCATAAGGAACCGGCTAGTCTAACAAGCGAAAGAGACTCATTTAGATGCTGTGCAGCGAACGGCGGCAACTGGGGGTTAGTAGTAGGGAATTGCCTTTCGAGTGGAACGAGATGTCGTCGCCGTGTTGGTGGACTAAGGCCTGAAGTCCGGGGTCTGTTTCTGCCTAGCTCACATACCTTCGCGGCACGCGTTTCGAAATATTGCAGAGGATTTCGTACGGCGAACTGTTCGCCAGCCGGGCGTGTTCCAGGGCATCGACACTCAGCCCGTCACACGTCCCCAGTAGAATGACCTCATCTCCGACGGACACGCCTGGAATCCCCGTCACATCGACCAGAGTCAAATCCATCGAAATGCTGCCCAGAATGGGCGCATAGTGCTCGCGCAAAATCACGCGTCCTCGATTCGAGAGCTGCCGGTTATATCCGTCGGCATATCCCACTGGGAGCACCGCTACGTGCGCCGGAGCTTTGGTCACGTAAGTTCCGCCATATCCCAAAGCCTGATTGGCCCCAAAATTCCGCAATGACAAAATCCGTGTCTTCCACGTGAGAATCGGCTTCACCGGCAGCCGCAGTGTGCCGCCACTCACCTCGCGCCCGGCGCGCTGAAAGGGCAAATAGTACCCGTACAGCGCAACTCCCGGCCGCACCATCGTATTCCAGGTCTCGCGCCGCGAGATCACAGCGCCCGTATTGGCGACGTGTACAAACTTCGGTTCAAGGCCGGCATCTCGCACCATGCGTCGCGCCGCTTCGAAACTGCGTTCCTGCTCGCCCACCGAAGGCGCATCCATAATTTCGGAGGATGCCAGGTGGGTTGAAAACCCCTCCAATGTGAGATGCTTCGCCGCACGCAACACGTCAAGCACTGACCGAAGCTGGTCCACCGCGACACCCAGGCGACCCATCCCGGAATCGACCTTCAGATGAACGGGATGCTGCGCCACTCCAAGTCCCGCCGCTGCCTGGTCCAGCGACTCGATCTGCCAAGGCTCCCACACCGTCGGCGTGAGATGCAACCGCACGATCTCAGCCTCTTCCCCCCGCCAGAATCCGGTCATCAGCAGAATGTTCGCCCGCACGCCAGCGCCCCGGAGAGGAATAGCCTCATCGAGCGAGGTCACGCCCAGCCACTTCGCGCCTTCCGCTTCCAGCGCCTTCGAGCACTCCACCGCGCCATGCCCGTAGGCATCGGCCTTGACGACTGCGCAGACGGTCACCGCCGCGCCCAGGTGCTTCTGCACTGTTCGGAAGTTTTGCCGCAGAGTTGTCAGCGAAACGTCAGCCCATGTCGGACGCGTCGCCACGCGGCGCAGGATTTCTGCAGTGGTTGCCACTCTCGCGATTATAGCGGGAGGCGCCCGCGCGCCGAGGTTACGCTGGGGCTACTCCCGCTCGTAGCGCCGGCAACCTGCCGGCTGTCGCGTGGGCGCCTCGCCCACGGCGCGTAAATCGTCCAATTGCCCTACCGCCCGCCCAGCACAAAATTCACTGTGATTTGCGTCTCCACTTCGATGACGTCGCCGTTCAGAATGTAAGGCCGGTAACGCCACCGGCTGACAGCATCAATCGCCGCTGGCACTAGCAGCGGATGCCCCGAGAGCAGTTTCAAATTTTCGATCGTCCCTGCCTTGCTGATGACCGCCGCCAGCACGACCGTTCCTTGAATACGGGCCTGACGCGCCAGAGGCGGATACGTGGGTTCCACCCGGCGAATCAAGCTGCCTTGCAGAATCTTCGACGTTCGGAACTCACGCGTGACCGTTGGTGGCGGTGCAACCGGCTGAACCACAGGGTGGCTCAAAGAGTCGTTGAGTGCCCTCCAAATACCATCCCTCGAGCCGGTCCCTCCTTCGACTCCCGGGTCGGTGTTGTAGCTCACCTGGGGCGGAGGCACCGTCTCGTCGATGATTCTGACGTGCGGCGGAATCGAGCGCGGAGCGATCAGCACGTCGTCCGCAATGTTGCTTTGCACGATGGTGACCGCGCGTTGGCGCTCGATCGGTCGAGCAGGCGGAGGTGCCCCCAATGACACGGGTGGCTGCAAAACGCGTGCCAACGGCAGCCCCACCGTCGTCAGCAGCGGAATCAGCAGCAGCAGTCCGATGATCACCGCCTGCAGTCCGAACGACGTCAGCGTCGTACAACTGCGGCGTCCCCGCTCGGCCCAGGAAGTCTGTAGCAGGCTCTCGGCAAACATGGCGTCCTCCAGCGTGAACTCTTGTCTGCTGCTATGGACACCACAAACCGAAACGCCGGCGCGGCGCGCACAAAAAATAAAGGCCGCGAGATTTCGCGGCCTCATGGAACTTTCCGGACACGCGAGGTGTCCGCTACCAGGCTATTTTGGCGGCTCGGTGGGCTTCGGCGTCGCCGGCTTTGGTGTCGTCAAAGCCGGAGGCCTCGCCGCAGGCTTGGTCGCGCCGGCCGACGAAGCCGGAGCGGCTACACCCGATTGCACGTTGTAGGCCTCGACCACGTTCTTGGTGATATCCACCGCATCGGGGTTCCACCACAGCACGGGGCTCTGCGGCCATGGCTTCGACGTGTCGATGATCATCGTGTAGCCGTTATCCTGCGAGTACTTGACGATGAGGGGCGCCATCTTCGAAAGAATCCGGCTCGCGATATCCTGCTGCTGATTACCAACTTCTTCCTGTGCATCCTGCACCGCACGATCAAAGGTTTTCTGCTTGCCGTCGATCTGCTTCTTGAGGTTGGCCAGAGCCTCATCGTTCAGCTTGTCCTGCTGCGTGCTGAGTTGCTTCTTCAGAGATTCGAGTTCGTCGTTCTGATTCTTCAGCTCAGCCTGCTTGGGTTCATACTTCTTCTGCAGGGCATCCATGTCGCGACGGCCTTCATTGCAGGCAAAGATCGCCTCCTGGATGTTGATGGTTCCCACCTTGCCCGAGCCGGTGGGAACGGGGGCGGTTGCCGGTGCCGTAGGCGCCGGCGAGGATGTCGTGGGAGGCGCAGTAGACGGAGTAGCAGCACTGCCGGTTTGGGCGAATGCGGAAAACGTGAAGATCACCGCTATCGCCAGTACAAAGCTCAGAAACTTGCTTTTCATTGGATTGGTTGAACTCCTTGGAACATGGTTCCACGAATGACTTCGAATCTCGCTCTCGGATCGCTTCTTCAGTTAATGCTGGGCCGCACTGAATGAGGTCCCCGCTGCGGTAGCGGCCGCCATCGGACAAGGCGCACTAGACTCGCCAGCATCGCACGCCGGACACAAAGACGTGCCGTCCGTACTCCGAAGCTTCACTCAATGGCGTGAATCACTAGCATTATAGTGACCTCACTCTGGCAGCGTCAAACCTGTTTAAAACGTGGTCGCCACCGTAAACCGGAACGTCTTCCGCGGCTCGCGCAGCAGGAAACTCGGGGCGTACGTCTGCTTCGCCAATTTGTAAGTGTAGGCTCCTGCCGCCGTCATCTCCCACTGTCCCGTGACCGGGTTGACGCTGCCCGGGAACATCTGCGGCGTGATCGGAATCGGAGGATTCGCCAGCGTATCCAGCCGCACCGGGTTATACGCCCAGTAAATGCGGAAGGGCGCATTGATCACCGGCAGGAACATCTGCAGTTCCAGTCCGGTGGACATGCGCGGTGTCCAATTGGTGGCGTTCAGCACTGACAGAAACTGCGATGGCGTCGGGCTCAACACTTTGCCGCCGGCGCAATTGAAGCCGGTATCCAGTTGCGGGCACCCGAACGGGGTGGAGATGACCTGATCATATTGCGCTTGCGCAATCTGCAACTGCGAACGCCGGAGGATCGGATCGATGCCGGCATCGACGAAAGGCGCCAGCACAACCGGGCCCGCAATCGTGTATCGATACTCGAGGTTTGCCCAAGTGCTGAGGTCGCCGCCGGGGAACACGATCTGATCGACCGGAATCGGGATGGTCCAATTCCCCAACCGCGGATTCGACGGATCCTTCAGCACCGGCGTCCCGTCCGGGTTGGTCAGGGTAATGACGTTCGAGCTCGGTAGAAACGCCACCGGCGAGATCGACCGGATATCGAATCCCCGGATGTCGTTTTCGCCGCCCATATAGAAGCGCTGGAACGGCGGAGCGACCAGCCCTCCGAAACCGCTGATGTACGACCCGTTCAAGGTGAACCCGACTGCGTTCCGCCCTTTCTGGACAGGAATAAATCTCTTGTATTGAGCGACGGGACGAATCGATCGCACCGTTCCGCCGATGCCCGCAAACTCCGCGCCCAGCGTCAACTGGTGGCCGTGATGGGGAGAGATGCCGCTGTCGAGAGTGTTGAACGAGAAATTCGGGAAGATCTTGCTGGTGATGATTCCGTTCACTGCGTTCGGCCCGGAAATGCCACGGAACGCGATGAAGTCGAACAGCGTCTTCGATGCCGTGCTCAACGGCAGCAGCGTCGACCGGTCTAACGAGTACGTCAAGCCCACGCGCTTGAACGATCGCCGCAGCGGATAGCTCAGCGATGTCGTGAAGCCCACACTCGATTGCGAATAGTTCTGCAGGTTCTGCAGCACGGCGCTGGGCAGATTCAGGTTCTGCCCGCTGAAGATCGAGAGCTGCCGCGCCTGGTTATAGCTGATCTTGTTCCCGAAGACTGTGAACCCGAACTGCAACGGCCGGTCAAACATGTACGGCTGCGTATAGCCAAACATCACGCTGCGCGCCAGGTTTCCCAGGCTGATCTGCACCTGCAGCGTCTCGCCGCGTCCCATGAAGTTGTTGGTGGAGTAGTTCAACCCGATGAACGCTCCCTCCAGCCCGCTCACGCCTCCGTTCAATCCGATGCTGTTCTTGCCCTTCTCATGGACGTGGAGCGTCAAGTCGACGTAACCATTCTTCTCGTCCAGTCGCTTTTCCGTAACGTTCGGATCGTCCGGTTTCAGCTGATCGAAATACGACAGCTGATTCAATCGCAGCAGGCTCAGCTCCCACAAATGCGCGTTATAGATCCCGCCCTCTTCCAGGGCCAATTCCCGGCGAATGACTTTGTCGCGTGTCGTCGTATTCCCCTGGAACTCGATGCGCCGCACGTAAAACTGCTTGCCTTCATCCACGTCGATGTCAAGGTTTGCAATTTTCTTTTCGTCATCAAACGTCGTGTTGGGAACCGGAGTGAAGTTGATATACCCGTACTGCCCATAGGCTTTGCGCAGGTTCTCAAGGCCCTTGGCGATTTTTTCGCGGCTGAAAATGTCGCCATCTTTCAGCGGGAATAGCGACCGCAGTGCGGCCGTGTTTGAGATGGCTTTGTTGTTCTTGAAGGTGATCTTCCCCAGCCGGTACTGATCGCCTTCCTCGATCGGCATCGTGATATCGACAGCCTTACCCGGCCCCGATTGCAGCAGCGGAATGTGGAATCCCTTGTGCCCCGTGTCGTGGATCACCGTCTTCGGATCCGTGATGTTCGCCTTAAAGTATCCCCGATTCTGATACTCCGCACGCACCCGCTCGGTATCTTCCTCCAGCTTGGTCGCGTCGTAGGTCTTGGCGAAAAGAGCTTCCAGAAAGATGGAATGGGGGATGCCGACCGGCTTCAGATTCTTCATCGCGGCGCGCAGGATGCGCTTCTTGATGTTCTTGTTGCCCTGGAAGATGATCTTCCCGACCTTGACCTTCGGGCCTTCTTTCACTACAAACGTGATGCCCACAGCCGCCGGAGGAATCTGCCGCACCTCGGTGCGGAGGGTCGCGAATTGCCTGCCATGCTCCGAGAGCAGGTTCTTGATCGATACTTCAGCTTTCTTGATGCGCGTCGGATCGTACTGGCTTTCCACCGTCAGGCCGACTTTTTCCTGCTTGAACCGGTCCAGCACGTCGCTGTTGGAAACCGAACTCAGGCCCACGTAGTTGATTTCGCGGATCGTCGGCTTTTCCTTCACCTGCACGATAATCCGCCACCCCTTCGGTGTCTGTTCGCGCAGAAACTTGATGTCCTCGAAGTAGCCTGTATTCCACAGCGAGTTAAAATCGCGCTCCAGCGCCGCCGCGTCATAAATGTCCCCCGGCTTGCTGAAAATGCGGGCTCGAATCGTCTCCGCGGGGATGCGCCGGTTCCCGGTCGGGGTTATCTCAGCGATCACGTCGTTCTGGGCACTGGCTATGCTGGCGCCTGCCAACAGAAGCATGGTCAGCAGCATCATGAACCCGCACGCGCGCCACCCTCGTCCTATCCAAATCTGCTGGAATGAACGAGATGGCACCGACGCTGCCCTCGTGACGCAGGGAGCCTTGGGCGCGACAAGGTTCTCCGGATGAAAGCGAAAAGGAATCGCTACGACCTCAGCCTCTGGGATGTAAGAAAACTGCAATTATACGGTAGCGCAAGGGAAAGCGTCCAAGTTGCGACTCTCAATTTGGCATCCTTCGGTCGTCGGCAGACGCTAGTCCATCACGCGGCAGTCGCGAATCCCCGAGCACTGGGCTCTCGACGGGCCGAACCGCTAGTGGCTGCTTTTGGGCTTGGACAACTCTACTTCAACCAAGACGGAATAAAACGTAGCCGAGTTGCCCATGTCGGTAAGTTTTTCTGACGTTAAGCTGTTAATGCTCTGAAATCCTGGCGCCATCTTTGCCCAATGGAGGCTCGCCGAGACGACTCCCGCTTGCACTTTTCCGTCCACTCGGGCGACCAGTTCAACGTCTCCGCGCTGATTGAAGACACGCACCCGGTCGCCGTCCGCTATGCCTCGCGCCTGCGCATCGGCCGCGGAAATCTCCAGCAATCCCGGTTCCTCCAGCTCCTGAACCGAAGGCACGTTCGAGAAAGTGGTATTGAGAAAATTGTCCGCCTTCCGCGCCAGCAGCTCCAGCGGCAGGCCACCTCGCTTCGCGTGCCGCGATTCGGAAGGAGGCCGGAACTCCACCACCGGATCAAGCCCCTGCGCCTTCAATGCCTCGGAATAAAGCTCAGCCTTCGCCGAAGGAGTACGAAACCCGCCGTGAGCGAATGGAAGAAAGGGTTCGCATGTGGGGCTAGCCATCTCATCGAGAAATGTGGGGACAGCCGCCGAAGCGTGCCCTGAGCGAAGCTCCGCAGCCGCCCCGGAAGCCGAAAAGTTCATCCGCACATGCTCCCGCTCCAGCCGCTCGCGGTTCATCCCCTGCATCCACGGATCGTCCGATTCCAGCGCCAGATCGATCATCTCGTCGACGCTCTCCCGGAAGCACTCCTCCTTGAATCCCAACCGCTGCGCCAGCCCGCGGAACAACTCCACATTCGAGCGGCACTCGCCCAGCGGCTCGATCGCCTGATTCGAAACCTGCATGTAATAGTGCCCGTACGCTTTCTGCAAGTCCTTGTGCTCGAAGAAAGTCGTTGCCGGCAGAACGATGTCGGCGTAGTCGGTGGTATCGGTGAAGAACTGCTCATGCACCACCGTGAACAGATCGGGCCGCATCAATCCACGAATCACCGCCTGATGATTCGGGCATACCGCCGCCGGATTCGAGTTGTACACGAACAAAGCTTTCACCGGCGGATCGTTCACTCTATTCAGCACACGCCCCAGTTCAACCATATTGAGCGTTCGTGCTTCACGGCCGAGAGCAACATCCATCAGGTCCGGACGCTTCAATTCCTGTGAATTGAAATCAGCGGCACCGCTCAACGACATCTGCAGGCCGCCCCCAATTTCTTTCCACGACCCAATCACGCACGGCAGCATGACGACGGACCGCGTCGCCATCCCGCCGCCTTCCGATCGCTGCACTCCGTAATTCAGCCGGATCACCGACGGCCGCACCGTCGCATACTCCCGTGCCAGCTTCCGAATGTCTTGCGCCGCAATCCCCGTCCACTGCGCCACACGCTCTGGCGGATACTTTTTCACCTTCTCCCGCAGCTGCTCGAAGCCGAGCGTGTACTTCGCGACGTAATCGGCATCATGCAGATTCTCGCCGATGATCACATGCATCATTCCCAGCGCCAGAGCCGCATCGGTCCCAGGATTGATCGGCAGGTACCAGTCGGCGCATTCCGCGGTGCGCGTGCGGTAGGGATCGATGACTACCAGCTTCGCGCCATGTCGCCGCGCATCGGCGATAAAGGGCCACAGATGCACGTTGTTCCCGTGAATATTCGAGGCCCACGCAATGATGTACTTCGAATGTCGAAATTGCTCTGGCTCGGTTCCCAGTTTCACTCCCAGGACCGACTTCAGCCCCGCCTCCCCCGCTGCTGAGCAAATCGTGCGCTCGAGTTGCGAAGCCCCCAGCCGGTGGAAGAACCGCCGGTCCATCGACCCGCCATTCAACGCTCCCAAGGTTCCGCCATAGGAGTAAGGCAAAATCGCCTCGCTCCCAAACTCCGTCGAGATCGCGCGAAAGCGCGAGGCGATCTCATCCAAAGCCTCATCCCAGGAAATCCGCTTCCAGATCCCTTGGGTTTGTGTGGGGACAGCCGCCCCAGGCTGTCCAGCCAGTGTGGCGCGGGCGCCCCCGCCCGCGACCGCCGCGTCAGGCCCTTTACGGCCGACCCGCCTCATCGGATACATCACCCGGTGCGGCGAATACACCCGATCCAGATACTTCGCCACCTTCGCGCACAAAAACCCGCGCGTCACCGGATGCTGCGGATCCCCCTGAATCTTCGTGGCTCTCCCGTCCTCGACTGTGATCAGCACCCCGCAGGCATCCGGACAGTCGTGCGGACAAGCCGCGCGCACCCCACGCTTCATAGAGTTGATTATATGGGAGCAACGATACTCATGTGGGGACGGCCGCCTCGGCTGTCCCGCGAAGCGCGCGGCCCCGAGATGCTCTTGAGAAGACCGGTCGAGCTTCGCTCGACCGGACAGCCGAAGGCGGCTGTCCCCACATGATCCAAAACAAAAGCGGACGGCCCGAAGGCCGCCCGCGATAGGCCAACTCGATCTGCCTAGTTCCCCTGCGGATCCGCCACCAGTCCAGCGTAGAACTGGGTGGTCCCGCTGATCGGGTCCTTCAGCAACAGCCCGCGCGTCACCAGCGGAATCGCGGTGGTCTCGGACTGAAGCTGGCTGAGCCCCGTCAAGTTGAAAAAGAACGTCCCGTTGAATGTGTTCACCGTCACCGGTCCGCCGACGGAAAAGCCAACCAGCCCGTTGTTGTTCAGCAGGAAGTTGCCGGTGTTTCCGTTCGTGATGGTGACATGCCCCACGTCCAGGGTGCCATACATTCCCTGCCGCCGCAGCGAGATCATGGCTGGAGTAAACACGCTATTCACGAAGCTGCCGCCGATGAAGATTCGTTGCCCGACTTCAATCGACGTGCTGCTAAACAGCGCGTTGGTGAACGGATTGTCCATGAAGCAGATGTCGTACTGCGTGACGGCGTTGATGTCGATCGTCTGGATCGTATCCACCCAGCTGACCATATCCGCGCCGGTCTCACCGATCCACATCGTCACCTGCAGGTTTCCGGAGCCGCTCGTGCCAACCTGCAGCACGCGGCCAGACACGAACGAATGCGAGGTCGTCACCACTTCCACGCCGCTCGCCAGCAGGCTGCCATCCGCCTGGAACCGTCCCTGCACCGCCACGAACGCCGGCGCCGCCAGGTTGTTGATGTTCCATCCCGAGTTGAACTGCGTATTCCCGTTCACATAAATCGTCAGTTGCCGTCCGTACGGCCCCTGAAGCACGAACGAATTGTTCGCCACACTCACCGAAACCAGCCCGCCCATCAGATCCGTAACTTCACCATCAGGATCGCTGGCTTTCGTGGCTTTGGCGTAAATGACCGGGTTCACGATCGCTTGTCCGCTGGCATTGAGCACGATTTGCCCGTTGGCATCCAAGGAGATGGACTTACGAATGTCCAATTCCATCTTGAGCCCGGCGAGGCCGTTGCTCGCGACCACCATCGGCGCCGGGAAGTTCACTGTGATCGAGTTCGGATTCTGCGGCAGAGCTCCCGCATACGTGTTCAGGGCCGGCGGATTCTGCGTCATGTCGATGTACGAGATCACCGGGTTGGCGACCACAAATGTCGCGCTCGTGTAAGTCCCGGGCGTAACTGTGTTGAATGCCAGCGGCGAACGCAAGCCCAGCAGCCGCGCAAAGTCGACTGTGGTCGGCGACGTGATCAGCGTTGCCGTGCCGCCACCCTGCTCATTCAGTGTGACCGAGTTCAATGTGAGGCTAAAGCCCACGACCGAGGAGAGAGGCGCATCTTCTCCTGTCACGAATACGCTGGCCGACTGACTGAGTGAGATCTGCGACGGGGAATTCGATCCACATCCGATCCCCATCAGGCTGAGCCCGAGTACCAGTGCAAACCCGAAGAACTTTTTCATGGCAGACTCCGAAGTGAAATTTGTGCGTGAAGTCATCGTTCCGGGGGGAGCCGTGAGTTGCTTCACGGACATGCAAACACAGGCTGTTCAGAAATGTCGCGTAACCAAAGAGAAGTTACTTTGAGTGGAAGGTGCTGCGCGCCCACCGCTATGTACCCAGATTCCAGGGATTTACGCGAATGCAGCGCGAGTATGAGGCCCTTAGTACATGTACGCCCGTGGGAAGAATGGGGCAACTCGAGGGATTTTGAGTTTCGTACAGGAGTTGCGGATTCTCAGGAAGGCCGAACGAATTGACGAAGGATATCAATGGAAAAGGAACCCCTTCGTGCTCCTTCGGGCCCTTTGTGGTTTATGACTGGCAAGCAGCCTACTTCAACTCCAGCACTTCTTTCTCCTTCGCCTTGCTCATCTCCTCCATCTTCTTGATCTCGCCGTCGGTCAGCTTCTGAATCTCATCGAGCGACCGCTTCTCATCATCTTCAGTAATCTTCTTGTCCTTCAATGCCTTCTTGATGGCGTCATTGCCGTCGCGCCGAATATTCCGCACGGCTGTCCGGTGCTCCTCCAGCACGCGATGCAGATGCTTCACCATATCCTGCCGCCGTTCCTGCGTCAGTGGAGGCACGGGCACGCGGATCATCTTCCCGTCATTCATCGGATTCAATCCCAAATCCCCGCTGCGGATCGCCTTCTCGATCGCTCCCAGCTGCGAGGGATCAAACGGCTGCACCGTAATCAACTGGGCCTCCGGCGCGTGCACCTGCGCCACCTGGCTCAACGGCATCTGCGCGCCGTAAGCGTCGACAGTTACGCCGTCGAGCATGTGCACGGACGCGCGCCCGGTCCGTGTTGCTGCCATCGCCTTGCGGAAGTCTTCGACTGCCTTGTCCATGCGCGTCTTCAGCTGCGTGTATGTATCTTTCAGTCCGGCAATTGAAGCCATGATCGCCATAGAGCCAGCTCCATTCCAAAACGTCGCATTATAAACCCGCAAAAAACAAGCTGCCACGGATCCCTACGGATCAGCGCGGATAGTTCCAAAATCCGTGTGAATCCGTGCGAATCCGTGGCTGATCTTACACGCTCGCGGCTTGCGCGCTTACCATCGATCCAATTTTCTCGCCCAGCACGACGCGCCGGATGTTCCCGTGATCATTCAAGCTGAACACGACGATCGGCAGATTGTTGTCCTTGCACAGCGAGATCGCGGTAGAGTCCATCACCTTCAGGCCCAGCTTGAGAACATCCATGTAGGAAATGTGATTGAACTTCCGCGCGCCATCCACCTTCATCGGGTCGGCGTCATAGATGCCGTCAACCTTCGTGGCTTTCAAAATCGCGTCAGCCTTGATCTCCATCGCGCGCAGCGAAGCAGCCGTATCGGTCGAAAAATACGGATTGCCGGTGCCGCCAGCGAAAATGACGACGCGATTCTTCTCCAGATGCCGGATCGCGCGCCGCCGGATAAACGGCTCGGCCACCTGATTCATCTCAATCGCCGATTGCACGCGTGTGTAGACTCCTTGCTTCTCCAGCGCATCCTGCAAGGCCAGCGCATTGATCACGGTCGCCAGCATCCCCATGTGATCGGCGGAGACGCGGTCCATATCCTTGGCCTGATGTGCCACGCCGCGGAAGAAATTCCCGCCACCCACGACGATCGCGATCTGCACGCCGAGGTCGCGAACCTCGCTGATCTCAGCCGCAATCTCGTGAATGCGTTTGGTCTCGACGCCAAAACCCTGGTTCGCCGCCAGCGCTTCGCCGGATAGTTTCAGAAGAATGCGTTTGAAGACAGGGGATGTATTTGTCATGCAGTCAATTCCCACAACCGTATCGCCGGCGACTCGCCGGCTGTCGCGAGGGCGTCTCGCCCTCGCACCCGACAGCATAAACTAAAAAAGGCGCCCCGCAGGGCGCCGTAAAATTACTCAGCCTTTGGCTCGGTAGGTTTGGTGATCGCGATGGTCTCCCCCGCGTCACCCACCTTGAACCGCGCAAATCGGCGCACGGCGATGTTCTCGCCGAGCTTTCCAATCTTGGCCGCGATGAGCTGCGAAATTGAGATGGTTTGATCCTTAATGAAGGGCTGCTCCAGCAGGCAGACCTCTTCATAGAACTTCTCCATCTTGCCCGCAACCATCTTCTCGGCGATATGCGCCGGCTTGCCGCTGGCGATCGCCTGCGCGAGATAGATTTCCTTCTCGCGGGCGAAGTCCGCCGGCGTGACGTCTTCCTTGCGCACGTACTTGGGATCGCTCGCCGCAATGTGCATGGCGATCTCGTGCAGCAACTCCTTGAAGTCGTCGGTACGCGCCACGAAGTCGCTCTCGCAGTTCACCTCGACGAGCACACCAATCTTGCCGCCGGCGTGGATATAGCTCCCCACCGACCCTTCGCTCGTCACGCGCGTTGCCTTCTTCGCCGCCACCGAAACGCCCTTCTTCCGCAGGATCACGACCGCCTGCTCCATATCGCCCTTGGCTTCGGTCAAAGCCTGCTTGCAATCCATCATCGGAGCCCCGGTCTTCTCCCGGAGGTCTTTTACTTGCGCCGCTGAAATATTCACTGTCGTAGTACCCATAATTCCTTCTTCTTAGAGACGTAGCTTGCTACGTCTTCTAGCAACATGATGATCTGCCGGTATCGGCAGGAGACGTTGCAAGCAACGTCTCTACATAAACGACGACCCGCGCCGGACGACCCGCGCGGGTCTGAATTCCCTTCAAGGGATGAATGCCCGGTTTGTCCTGTCCGTATACAGCCAACGACCGACTAACGACCAACGACCGTTCTTAAACCGTTTGGCTCTCCACCTTCGGCAGATCGGCTTCTTCGTTCGCCACCGGCTTCTTGTGCGTCCCCGGCCCCAGCACTTCTTCCATGCTGATATCTTCCGAGGCATCCACCGCCGCCGCTTCCTCTGCGTACTCGCTCGGAGCCGCGTCCGCGGCCGCCTGCGCCGCATCTGAAGCCGCCTGCATATCCGCAACCTGCTTGTCGGTCATCAACTGCGCGCCTTCCGCAATCGATTCCGAAATCTTCGACGTGAACAGCCGGATTGCCCGCAACGCATCATCGTTGCCCGGGATCACATAGTCCACTTCGGTCGGATCGCAGTTCGTATCCACCACCGCGACCACCGGAATTCCCAGCTTGCGCGCCTCGCGAACCGCAATCTGTTCCTTATTGGAATCAATCACGAAGATCGCATCGGGCAGGCGATTCATGTTCTTGATGCCGGCCAGGTTGGCCTGCAAATGTTTACGCTCGCGCTCGAGCTTAATGACTTCCTTCTTCGGCAGCAGCTCGTAGCGGCCATCCGTAGCCATCTCGTCGAGCTCTTTCAGCCGTTTCACCGACTTCTGCACGGTGACCCAGTTGGTAAGCAGTCCGCCCAGCCAGCGCTGGTTGATATAGAATGCGCCGCACTTCGTTGCCTCTTCGGCGATCGCGTCCTGCGCCTGGCGCTTGGTTCCCACGAAGAGCACGATCCTGCCTTCGGTCGCCAGATCCTGCACAAACTTCGACGCCTCTTTGAACATCTTCAGCGTCTTCTGCAAATCGATGATGTAGATCCCGTTGCGCTCTCCGAAGATGAATTCCTTCATCTTGGGATTCCAGCGCTTGGTCTGATGCCCGAAGTGAACTCCCGCTTCGAGCAACTCTTTCATGGTGATGGTAGCCAATTAACCTCCTGTTTAGTCTGCATCAGGAGTTCAAGGTTTCAGAGTTTCAAAGTTGCAATGTTCAAGGTTAGTTCGTCTTTCGTTGAAACCTTGAAACTATGAAACATTGAAACCTTCTTCCTGATTGCCATTCCCGCCCCCGCACCGCGAGGCACGGGAAGAATTGAACACCTAAAATCAGCCATTAGCTTCTAGCTCTTAGCTTCTAGCCAAACCCTTTGTGATTCCGAGCGAGGAATCCCTACCTTGATTCGACGCTCGCCAGTTAGCGCTTGCTGAACTGGAACCGCTTTCTCGCGCCTTTCTGTCCGTACTTCTTGCGCTCTTTCCCGCGCGAGTCGCGGCTGATCATGCCCTCGGACTTCAGCTTTTTGCGCAGTTCCGCATTGAACTGCATCAACGCGCGCGCGATGCCAAGTTTTACTGCGTCGGCCTGTCCGCGCACACCACCGCCCAGCACGCTGGCGACAACATTAAACGTAGCCGCCGCTTCCGCCGATGCCAGCGGAGCCTTCGCCGCCGACCGCTGCGCCGGAGTCACGAAGTACTCCTCAAACGCGCGCCCATTCACTTTGAAATCGCCGCTGCCCGGACGCAGATAGACACGGGCGATCGCCGTCTTGCGCCGCCCTGTTCCGTAATATTGAACCAACTCTGCCATTTAGCTTTTAGCTCCTAGCTGCTAGCTCCTAGCTTCTAGCTCAAACCAGAAGCGGAGTTCCACAATCTTGTCATTCTGAGCGGACTGAAAGTCCGCGAGGCACCTAACGAAAATTCGAACCGACCAGTGCGGCCCGCTACGAAACCGCAACTTTCCGCGGCCGGTACTCGCGTATTTCCAGCTTCAAATCCTGCGGCTTCTGCGCCTGGTGCGGATGCTTGTCGCCCTTGTACACATTCAGCTTCGACAGCATATGCGCCGCCAGCTTGTTCTTCGGCAGCATGCGCCGCACCGCGGCTTCGATCACCGCTTCCGGCTTGCGGACCATCCGCTTCTTGTACTCTTCGGTGCGCAGACCACCCGGATATCCCGTGTAGTGTTGATACACCTTCGACTCCGCCTTCATGCCGGTCGTCTTGATCTTCTCCGCGTTGATCACGATCACGTGGTCGCCGGTATCGATGAACGGCGTATACCGCGGATTATCTTTGCCCATGAGGATGCGCGCCACCTGCGAAGCCAGGCGCCCGAGCGTCTGCCCGTTGGCATCCACGACGTACCACTTGCGCACAATTTCCCCCTCTTTGGGGAAATACGTTGACATCGGAACTCTCCCAGATTGAAAAAGGCTGCGAAAGAAAACC
>Ga0209698_10000610_pt1 | contig 41098 bp, 31 predicted proteins | sample LitLauG_LLR_2012_FD_187203 | JGI IMG/M metagenome (GOLD analysis project Ga0209698, IMG submission 187203) | Freshwater sediment microbial communities from Pennsylvania, USA - Little Laurel Run_MetaG_LLR_2012 (SPAdes) (version 2) | ecosystem: Environmental > Aquatic > Freshwater > Creek >... | reverse complement strand
TCCCTACGGCTACTACCCCTATCCTGCCTACGGCTACCCGTATCGGGGCTACGAGCAGCCCTACGCGATAGCGCCGCCAATCGCTGCGCCGCCGCCGTACCAGCCGCCACCGTGGCCGCCGCGCCCACCACCGTGGTGCTGCGCAAAGGCGGGCTGCGCAGACACCAGATAGACGCAAGCCGCCGCGAGAAATCCCAGGTGCCGGATGTGCAGCCATTGCCGGTGCCGCGCCGCGCCCGCTTGGTCTGGGCCGTTGGACGCTGCGCACCCCGGGGGCCGCATTGATCCCGCCGGCGGCGATGCAGCGCGTTTGGCTATCGGCGGGTAATGGTGGGCGGACAGTTGCGTATTCAATGACGTTCCTTTGGTGGTCGTGCCCGGGCGGCACCCTGCCGCGATCGGACCATCGCAGCCGATGGCACTTCGGCGCCAGGCCTGCGGTAGTGCCTGCCGCGCCAGGCAATTGCGCCGCCCGCAGGGCGGAACACCGGCAGGCGCAGACGCAAGTCGTCCGCGCCGCATTGCTGTTATCCGGCGCTGTGATCCGGCGGGAAGATTCCCGCCCAAGCGCTGGACGCATCGGCAGATGCGTCGTGGCAGAATGACGTGCCGGACGATGCGCAGCACGCTGAACCGTAGCGCGATATCCCGCTGCGCACCGTGCGGTGGCTCACCGAACCGGGATAGCGATATTCACGAGGCTTCCCTGGCATGAAATCGCCTGCACCCGTGGACCCGGCAACGGTCACCCGGGCGCGCCGCAAATTACTGGGATTTCGTGTCTTCATCATCGCGCGCCCCGGCCGGGATCTACCGGATCGCCAAGGGTTGCGGCCCCGCCATTTTACGTAGGGCAAAACCCTTCGGCGGGAGCCTGCTGCCGGCTGGCTGAGTTGGCGGCATGCACGAACGCAATGAACTGCTCCAGCGCCAGTGGCCGGCTGAACAGGTAGCCCTGGTAGGTGTGGCAACCATGCTGCTCCAGGAAGTCACGCTGACCAACCGTCTCGACACCTTCGGCGATCACTTGCAGTCCTAGGCCCCGGGCCATGGCGATGATGGTCTGGGCCATGACGACGTCATTGCGGCGCAAGGGTAGGTTGCGCACGAACGACCGGTCGATCTTGAGCTGCTCAAGAGGGAGCTGGGTCAAGTATGCCAATGACGAGTATCCGGTGCCGAAATCGTCGAGAGAAAAGCCGATGCCCAGCGCCTCGAGTGCGGCCATCTTCTGCAGGGTATCTTCGATGTCGTGCAACACCACGCTTTCGGTCAATTCAAACTTCAACCGTTTCGGGTCCGCACCGGCCCGCGCGAGGATGTCCTTCACCTGGTCGACGAAATCGGCTTGGCGGATCTGCCTGGCGCTGACATTCACCGCCAGCCGGATTTCCTGCATCAGCGGATCCCTCGACCATTCGCTGACGATCTTCGCCGCGGTCTCCAGAACCCAGGCGCCAATCGGCAGGATGAGGCCCGATTCCTCTGCGATGGGTATGAATTCGGCAGGCGAGACCGCACCACGCTTCGGATGCGCCCAGCGCAGCAGGGCCTCTGCAGCAAGGACCTTGCCGTTGCGATCGACCTGCGGCTGGAAGTGCAGCAGCAATTGGCCGGCGCCCAGTGCACGGCGCAGATCGGTCACGAGGCCCGTGCGCTCGAGCAGCGCGGTTTGCAGGGCCGCCTCGAAATGCCGCGTGCAGTCGGGACCCGCCGCCTTTGCCAGATGCATGGCCAGATCGGCGTTCTTCATAAGGCTTTCGGCCGAATCGGTGGCATCGCAGAACAGGGCAATTCCCACGCTTGCCGTGAAGCGGAAATCCTCCCCCGCCAGGCGGATCGGTTGTGCAATTGTGCTGCGAAGCAGCTCGGCCATCGCGCCAGCGCGCGCCCCCGCGTCCAGGGCATCATCGCCCAGATCGGGGAGGATGACCGCGAATTCGTCGCCGCCGTTGCGTGCGACGGTGTCGCAATCGCGCACGCGGCTGGAGAGGCGGCCGGCCAATTCAACGAGACATTGATCGCCGGCCGCATGCCCGAGCGTGTCGTTCACACTCATGAACTGATCCAGGTCCAGAAGCAGCAGTGCCCCATGGCGCTTGCTATGCCCGCTTTCGCGGATGGCACTCTGGAGCGCGCTTCTGAGGGACTGCCGGTTGGGCAGACCGGTCAGCGCGTCAAAGTTCTCCAGCCGGTGGATTTCCAGTGCGGCCTCCTTCTGGCCCGTCATGTCCAGATAGGTGGCAAGATAGTGCGTGGTTGCTCCGCCCGGGGCGCGCACCGCGGAAATATTCACCCGGGCAACATACAAGCGGCCGTCCTTGCGGCGGTTCCACACTTCGCCATGCCAGCCGCCGGCCTCCTTTAGCATCTTCCACAACTGCTCGTAAAAAGCCCGGTCGTGGCGCCCGGAACTGAGCAGGGACGAACGCTTGCCCATGGCTTCCTCGGCGCTATATCCGGTGAGCTGGGTGAACGCCTTGTTGACACGCACGATGATTCCCTGCGTATCGGTCAACATGGCGCACTGCTGCGACTCGAAGGCGATCGCTGCAATGCGCATTTCCTCCTCGAGGCGCCTGCTAGCAGTAATGTCGCGGTGGACCGTCACGACGCCGCCGCCCGCGGTGTCGAGCGGCGTGGCGGTAAGGCTGAACCAGCGCTCCTCGTGCGGTGAGTGGCACGGATATTCAATCGTGAAGGATGGCACTTCGCCGCGGATCACGGCCAAAATGCCATCGCGAGCCTCCAGGGCTGTCGAGTCCCGGATATTGGCGCCGCACACCCGCAGGTAGTTGGCCCCTACGCCCGTACCCGGCGCCGCCTCTCCGGGCGTCACGCCGTTGGCCACGGAAAACCGCTGCCAGGATTCGTTGACCGCACAGATGGTCCCGTCGGCATCGAGCACGGCAATCTCGGCTCGCAAGGAATCGAGGACGGAGCGGATCAAGCTGTGGGCCCGCGAATCGGCCGCCTCCTTTGCCGCCAGCGCCGCCTGCAACTGCTCGTTCTGCAGTTGCAGTTCGACCTGATGCACCTGCAACTCGTGGACCAGGCGCTCGACGGATTCGTTTCCGAGGTTCGGCACATTTGCGCTGGCAACCCGGCTCTCGGCCTGCCTGCGCAGGTCCGATTTCGGTACGGTGACGCCTGCTCGCCTGCTAGACATTTGCGTCGAAATCCAAACTGTTGCGAACAACAAGGCTACGGCAGGAAGCAATGACCCATCCGCGGTAGAGGTCAACCCAAGCTACACCAGATCTGCAAAGGCAATCGGGTGATTTCCCGGGAATTGCTCGCATTTCTTGATGTTGAGCAAATTCAGTGGCTAACGCGCAGTCGGGGGCCACGAACCTGGCATTTTCCGGCTGCCGGCTCCGCTTATTCGAGCAGTTGAGAATCACTCCACGGCGGCTTTTGCCCGGCCCGCCGGTGTGATTTCCTCCATTCCGTCCTGAAAAACCCCGGAATTTGCGATTCCGGTTGCCTGCAGCGAATAAGTCACGCGGCTACCGACGGCCGATCATCCGTTGATTCGGGTCCGGCGCGTCCTCGGTCCCGCATCGGGGGCCAATCCCGGTGCCGGGCCATGCGCTGAGCGACGAGCCATGCCGAGTCGATCAGGGCGTCCGCATTCCTGCACGTTATCGCCGCGCCATTTAGGGTCGGCCAAATCGTCGCTCATTACGCGCGACTTTCGCCGGGAAGTCGGTGCGGCGCAGTACGCAAATCGGCGCCGTGAATTGCGGTGGCCGCGCCAGCTGACACGCTGGCGTCAGGCCGCAGCCGATCGTGGCGGCGCCCGCGTAGCGGCGGCCGGCAATATGCGGGTGTTGCGCAACGCGTTGAGCGTGCGCACTGCGAGGACTGCTGCCGCGGCGCGGTTTTCAACGCCCAGTTTTTCGAAGATGCGCTCCAGGTGCTTGTTGATGGTGCGCGGACTTATATCGAGAATCTGGGCAACGTCGCGGTTGGCCTTGCCGCGGCTGATCCAGAGCAGGACCTCGGCCTCGCGTACGGTGAGGTTGAGCATCTGTTGCAGCGTATCGTGCTCGTCGCTTCGGTCGGTCTCGGCAAGGCAGAAAAGCAGTTCGTCCGGACCGGTTGCGCTCAGATAGGTGAATTCAAGTTTCCGGTCGCCCCGGCTCATAGCCGCAACCGGCTGGCCGTGGCCGCCCGCCAGGCGCAACAATTCCTCGATCAGGCTTGCCGGCAGCGCATCCGTTCGATCTCCACCCGGGTAGGCCTGAAGGATCAATTCACGCGCCTTGGGCGTGCACCACCGCAGCAGGCCCGAGCGGTCCGTCGCCATCAGGTAGCGGCCGCTGGCATCCATGGCGGCACGGCTGCCGTTTGCAGCGCGGGCGTTGCCCAGGTGCACGCGGATCCGGGCCAGCAGCTCGTCAACGACGATGGGCTTGATCACGTAATCGACTCCGCCCGCCGCCAGGCCCTCCACCACCCGCTCGGTCTCGCCCAGGCCTGTCATGAAAATAACCGGCAGATGGCCCATGAGCTTGTCGCGCTTGAGCCGCCGGCACACCTCGAAGCCGTCCATACCCGGCATTACCGCATCGAGCAGGACAAGATCGGGCGTTATCCGATCCACGAGGTCGAGCGCTGCGCCGGCATCGGTGGCGATCAGCACGGTGAATCCGGCCTGGTCGAGCATATCGGTCAAAAACCCCAGTGTCTCCGGAGAATCATCGACCACAAGCAGGGTATCGCGGCGTAACATCGGCTTAAACGTCCCTGCGCAGGAACTCTACGACCTGCATGTATTGGCGCAGGTCGAATCGGGCGACGAGCGTACGCAACTGGTCGGCAATGGGCCCGACCGATGGATCCTCACCTTCCATTTGCCGCAATTTGGCTTCCACGCCGCGTACGTGGCCGATTCGGCCGAGCTGGTACAGGTCGTCCACATGGTGGCGGTTGATGACACGCGGCTTGGCGCCGGCACCATGCGGATCGATGCCGCGCGGCGCAGGCTCACGGATCCATTGCAACTCGAGTATCTGGCCGATCCGATCGAGCAGCTGATCAGTCTCCACCGGCTTGCGCACGAAATCGTCGTGCGGGCTTTGGTCGCCGGCCGGACGATGCTCGTGCGCGTTGGCCGAAACGATCACGATCTTCACCGCTCCCATCCCGGGCAGCGATCGCAATTCCTGGCCCAGATCCCAGCCATTGCCGTCGGGCAGCGAGATATCGAGCAGCACCAGATCGGGCGGATCCGACTGTGCCAGCTGCAATGCACGCTTGCGGCTATCGGCCGCGAGGACCCGGAAGCCGAGCGGCACCAGCAGGTCCTGAACGAGCGCAAGTTGCCCGCCGTCGTCATCGACGGCCAGGATCGTCAAGCGTCGGCCCGCGTACCCGCTGGCAGCACTGCGGCGCGCCGGCGCGCTGTTGTCGACGCGCGATCGGGACATCAGCAAGCGGACCAGGAACGTGGTTCCCGCGCCCGGCGTGCTGCGTACGGTCAGTTCTCCGCCCATGACATGAACGAGCAGCTTGGTGATGGTCAGTCCCAGGCCCGTACCGGGAATGGCGCGCACTTCGGCCGCGCGCCCGCGCTCGAAAGGCTCGAATATCCGGTTGATCTCCTCAGGGGCGATGCCGATTCCCGAGTCGGCGACCTCGAATTCCACCACCTCGCCGTGGCACCGGACAATGAGGCTGACATGGCCTTCGCGCGTGTACTTGATCGCATTGGAGACCAGATTGCTGAGGATCTGCCGCAGCCGCTTTTCATCGGTATGCACCAGCGCCGGTATGCGGTCCGAACGCTCGTAGCGGAACGCGACGCCGCGAGCGGCGGCTTGCGGCCGGTACATCTCGGCGAATTCATCCAGAAGATCGAGGAGGTGGACAAGGTCGCGGCTCAGCCGGACCCGTCCGATCTCGATATTGGAAATTTCCAGCAGGCCGTCGATGAGATGTACGAGGTGTTCCGAGCTGCGGCGGATGATGCGCACGGCGTTATCGGTGCTCTGCAAGGTGCCGCGCTCGAGCAGCTGGGCGTAGCCGTAAATGGAATTGAGCGGCGTGCGAACCTCGTGACTCATGCCCACCAGGAACCGCGTCTTTGCCGCATTGGCGGACTCGGCCTGTTCCTTGGCCTTTTGCAGGGCAAGGTCGGTTCTCTGGTGCGCGGCAATCTCCTCTATCAGCATTGCCGTTTGCCGTGCCGACTCGGCTTCGGCGGCGCGCCGGCTTTCATGGGCCAGCACGATCATCCAGGCAAGCACGCCGGAGAGCACCGTCGAGCACAGAAAGACCAGCCAGAGCGCGGTGCCAATGCCGGCCCGCTCGGCCGGCCCCACTTCGCGGAATTGGTGGAACACCAGCAGCAGCAGCAGGCCTGTGGCCAGGTTGAAAAGCAATAACAGGCCGGCGAACTGCCCGGCGCGTGATCGCAGCGCCATGGCCGCGCGCGCGGGCAATATGCGCCTTGTCAGCAAGGCGAGCTGTTCCATTGCGCGGCTGTTGGTCTTGCACTGATCGCGGCAGCGGGCCTCGAGGGTGCAGCACAAGGAGCAGATCGGAGCGGCATAGGCATGGCAATGGGCCATGTCGCTGGGTTCGAACGCATTTTCACAGATGCTGCAGCGGATCCGGCTCTGGCCCTCCGGCAGCCCGGTGGCCGGACGCGCCAGGTAGTACCGGCCGCGGGTGGCCCAGGCGATAAGCGGGGCGCCGATGAACCCGGTCAAGAGACCGACCAGCGGCGACAAGGATTGCATCGGCTCGCCGAACGCCCCCAATATGGTCAGGCTGGAGGCGATGATCGACAGCAGCAGGGCGCCCACCCCCACCGGATTGATGTCATACAGGTGCGCCCGCTTGAATTCTATATACGGCGGACTCCAGCCCAAGGGCTTGTTGATGACCAGGTCAGCCGTCAGCGCGCCAAACCAGCCGGCCGCAAAATTGGCATAAATGAGCAGCACCGCTTCGATCGCCCGGAAGACCCCGGTTTCCATAAGCAGCAGGGCAAGGACGACATTGAACACCAGCCAAACCACCCGGCCCGGATGGCTGTGCGTGAGCCGCGAGAAGAAATTCGACCACGCGATCGATCCGGCGTAGGCGTTGGTTACATTGATCTTGAGCTGGCAGGTGATGACGAACACGCCGGTGAGGGCCAGGGCCGCGCCGGGCGAATGGACGGCTTCGAGAAATGCGGCGAAGTACATCTGCGTGGGCTGGTCGGCCTGGTCCGGCGCTACGGCATGTCGCAGCGCAAACACCGCCAGGAAGGACCCGGCCAGCAATTTGGCACTGCCCGTCACGATCCAGCCCGGCCCGGTCGTCAGCAGAGCGGTCCACCAGCCAACGCGGTTGGCCTGGGTGCGTTCGGGCAGAAAGCGCAGGTAGTCGACCTGCTCGCCGATCTGCGGCAGCAGGGAGAGCAGGATCGAGGTCGCCATGCCGACCATGAGCACGCTGCCCGAGCCGTCGGCGCTGCCCTGCTGCCCGGTGTACCCCGTCCACGCTGCCAGCTCGGGCGGATTGACAAACGCGATGTACAGCAGCGGCAGGAACTGCAGCAGCAGCCAGACGGGCTGGGTGACGAGCTGCATGCGGCTGATGAGGCTGATGCCATGGACCGCGATGGGAATCACCACGATGGCACTGACCAGGTGGGCAAGCGCGAGCGGAATGTGGAACACCAGTTGCAATGCGGCCGAGAGAATGCTCGCCTCGATGGCGAAAAGCAGGAACGTGAAGGAGGCATAGATCAGCGAAGTGAGCGTGGAGCCGAGGTAGCCAAAGCCCGCACCACGGGTCAGCAGATCGATGTCAACACCATATTTGGCGGCATAAAAGGCGATGGGCAGGCCGATAAGGAACATCAGCACCGAAAAAATCACGATCGCCCAGATCGCGTTTTGGAAGCCGTAGGCCAGGGTTATTGCGCCGCCGATGGCCTCCATGGCCAGGAAGGCCACAGGACCCAGTGCCGTATTGCCGACGCGAAAGGACGACTTGCGGGCACCCGAAGCCGTGAAACGCAGCGCGTAGTCCTCAAGCGTTTCGCTGGCCACCAGCTTGTTGTACTGGCGGCGCCTCCAGACGATGCGCTGCTGAGTAGCCATGGGGATACCCGCAGCAAGGTGCGTGCCAAAAAACAACAACTGCACTCGCGCATACGCGACGCGAGGCGCTGCGCGGCGAGCCTGCGCCAGAGCGCCGTGACCTGCGCATACGTCATTTGACGCATGCCACTACGTCATACGGCGCCTATCCGCATGCACGACGAGCTCTTACCTTAGGGACATTGGCCAGCGCATGTGGATTCCTGGTCAATGCAATGGGAATTTTCCGCACCAAATATGCGCGGTCTTGCTTCATCTTGGCGCACCTTGGCAATGATGAGCATCGATCCGTCGCCAGCTCGTGCGGCCCGGCATGCACTTTGCCGGATCGTTTTGCTTTCGTGAACAGCACTCAAGGGGGACATCAACATGGGCACAACATTTGCCAAAACACGCGCGGGTACCTTCGGTCCTGCGGCGATGCTTGCCAGCACCATTGCCGTGGCAATGACCGGCGGTGCCACCGCGGCCGAGCTCACCTTGCCGCCGGTTTCGGTTGGCGCGGGAATGATCACCAGCTTCGACAACCAAAATGCGCAGGCATCGGGCAACGCATCGAACACCAACCGCTTCCTGCTCGACAGCATCCGCCTTTACCTGAACGGCAGCGTAACCGACACCATCAAGCTCACCTTCAACACGGAGTATTCACAGGCCGACAATGGCGTAAAGGTTCTCGATGCCTTCGGCCATTTCGAGTTTTCCCCGACCTTCAATATCTGGGCGGGGCGCTTCCTGCCGCCCAGCGACCGGGCCAACCTCGCCGGCCCGTATTACGCGGACGACTGGTTTCCCTTTGCCGGCGGCGTGGCCGACTTCTACCCCAGCGTTGCCACCGGCCGTGACAACGGGGTGGCCTATTGGGGCCAGTTCGGCATCGTCAAGTTGCAGGCGGGCTTCTTCGACGGACCCTCCGCCTCGGGAGCTCCGGTGGCCGGTGCAGGCAACAGCAAGCTGATCAGCGCCATCCGGGTGATGGCCGATTTCTGGGACCCGGAGCCTGGTTATTACCTCAACGGTACCTATTATGGTGAGAAGGACATCCTGGCGGTGGGCATCGCCGCGCAGAACCAGGGTGGCGACTCCACCAATCACGGCACCAATGGCGGCACGGCCTACAGCATCGACGGCATGTTCGAGAAAAAGCTCGGCGATGCCGGCGTGGTCAACGTCGAGTCGGAATTCCAGCACGACAACGGACTCATCAATTCGAGCCACGGCTGGTCCGGTACTGCGGCGTACATCTTTCCGCAGGCAGTCGGGATCGGCAAGATACAGGTGCTGGGCAAGTACGTGGACAAGACGACCCACGGCATCAGCGATTTCACCAGCAAGACCAAGGAGTTCAATCTCAATTACCTGATCAAGGGCTTCAATGCGCGCGTGGGCGCCTTCTACCTTGACTCGGACGTCGTCGGCGGCACGGCGCGCACGATCGGCGCGAAACTCCAATTGCAAATGTAATTGCCAATCACATTGAAGGGATCCAACATGATCACGAAGAAGCACGTTGTGAGCGCGGCATTCCTGGCCGGCATGTCGCTGCTGGGCCATGGCGCTGTCGCTGCGGACACGATCAAGGTCGGCGTATTGCACTCGCTGTCGGGAACCATGGCCATCAGCGAGACCACGCTCAAGGACACGGTCTTGATGATGATCGATGAGCAGAACAAGAAGGGCGGCCTGCTGGGCAAGAAGCTCGAGGCGGTGGTGGTGGATCCCGCGTCCAACTGGCCGCTATTCGCGGAAAAGGCGGCGGAGCTGCTCGAAAAGGACAAAGTCTCGGTGGTCTTCGGCTGCTGGACATCCGTGTCGCGCAAATCCGTACTGCCGGTATTCGAGAAGGACGACGGCCTGCTTTTCTATCCGGTGCAATACGAAGGCGAGGAGTCATCGAAGAACGTCATCTACACGGGCGCGGCGCCCAACCAGCAGGCCATTCCGGCGGTGGACTACCTGATGAAGGAGGTCAAGGTCAAGCGCTGGGTGCTGGAGGGTACCGACTACGTCTACCCGCGGACCACCAACAAGATCCTAGAGGCCTATTTGAAGTTGAAGGGCGTAAAGGACGAGGACATCATGGTCAACTACACGCCTTTCGGCTTTTCCGACTGGACCGCCGAAGTTGCCAAGATCAAGGCATTCGGCTCGGCCGGCAAGAAGACCGCGGTGGTGTCCACGATCAACGGCGACGCCAATGTGCCGTTCTACAAGGAACTGGGCAACGAGAAGATCTCGGCCGAGGACATACCCGTTGTGGCATTCTCGGTGGGCGAGGAGGAGTTGTCGGGCCTCGACACCAAGCCACTGGTCGGCCACCTGGCGGCGTGGAACTATTTCATGAGTATCAACACTCCGGCGAACAAGGAATGGATTGCCAAGTGGCACGCGTTCACGAAGAGTCCGAAGCGGACCTTCAATGACCCCATGGAAGCCACCGTCATCGGCTTCCAACTCTGGGCCAAGGCGGTCACCAAGGTGGGATCGACGGACGTGGAAAAGGTGATCGCCGCACTGCCGGGCCTGGAAACCGCCAACCTCACGGGAGGTGTCGCCAAGGTACTGCCCAATCACCACATCACCAAGCCGGTATACATCGGCGAGGTTCGCGGTGACGGCCAATTCGACATCGTCTGGAAGACCACTTCCACGGTGCCTGGCGACGCTTGGTCCGACTACCTGCCGGGAAGCAAGGACATCGAGGCAGACTGGGTTACGCTCAAGTGCGGCAACTACAACACCAAGACGAAGGTGTGTTCCGGCCAGAACTACAAGTAGGCGCACGGGTGATACTGCGCAACTGGGCAAGGTCGCTGGTAGCGATGGGGGGCCCTGGGGGGCCCTCCCCGGCGGCCCTGTTGGGCGCGATTTTCTTCGGAATCTTCCCTGCGGTGACCCTGCTCCCCCCAGCCCGGGCAGCCGATGAGCCGCCGGCAACGCAGCAGGTGCCGGTCCAGTCACTGCTGCAGCGACTGCCGACGGCCGATTACGACGACAAGCGACAACTGATCGAGCAACTTTCGCAGACGGTGGACCCGCGCGTGCGGCCGGCACTGGCGGCGCTGCTCGATGGCCGTCTGGTGGCAGCCGGTGCCGATCCGCGCTTGTACATTCTGCCGGCCCAGGGCGGCAATGCGCGCGACGCCTTAACCGGTGAGGAGGCGCCGGTTCCGCCCGATGCCGCGCCCATCGGGGTCAACAACCAATTGCGCAAGGCCCTGCGGGTGGCATTGGCAAAATTCGAACTTGCCGACCCCGAGGTCAAGGTGCGCCGTGCTGCGGTAAGGGAGATACTGCGCGCGCCGGACCCGTCCATCCTTGCGGCGCTGCGGGCCCGAGCCCCGCTGGAAACCGACGCCCGGGTGCGGGCAGATATCGGCGCCGGCCTGGCGCTTGCAGATCTCGGCAGTCCGGACCCCGGTCAGCGCCTGGCCGCGGTGGAGGCTCTCAAGGACAACCTCAATCCCGAAGTATTCAACCGGCTCGCGGCGATGGTGACGGCACCCGAGGACGGTCAACCCGCTGAAACCGACGCGCGGGTGCGCGCGGCGGCTGCCAGTGCGCTGCATTCCATCGCATCGACGCGGGCGATCTACGCCAATGTGCAGACCCTGCTTTTCGGCTTGAGCCAGGGATCGATCCTGGTGCTCGCCGCGATCGGACTGGCAATCACCTTCGGCGTGATGGGCGTGATCAATATGGCCCATGGCGAACTCATGATGCTGGGTGCCTATGCAACCTACCTGGTGCAGCAGGCCATGCCGGAGCACATCGGCGCCTCCATCATCGTCGCCATTCCGGTGGCGTTCCTGGTTTCGGGCCTGGCAGGCGTGGCGATCGAACGCGGCATCGTGCGCTTCCTTTACGGTCGTCCCCTGGAAACCTTGCTGGCCACCTTCGGCGTGAGCCTGCTGCTGCAGCAGGCCGTGCGCGATATCTTCAGCGCCAACAACCGTTCCGTCATCACGCCCGAATGGCTGGCCGGTTCGCTGGAAATCAACGATGCATTGTCAATTACGTATAACCACCTGTACATCGTCATCTTTACGTTCGGCGTCTTTGCGCTGTTGCAGCTCGTACTGCGCCGCACGCGATTCGGCCTCGAGGTTCGCGCAGTCTCGCAGAACCGCGCAATGGCCAGGGCCATGGGAATCCGCACCGGGATGATCGACGCACTCACTTTCGGCATGGGCTCGGGCATCGCCGGCGTCGCCGGCGTTGCCCTGAGCCAACTCACCAATGTGGGCCCCAATCTGGGACAGAGCTACATCGTCGACTCGTTCATGGTCGTGGTATTTGGCGGCGTGGGAAATCTGTGGGGAACCTTGCTCGGCGGCAACGCGCTGGGCGTCGTCAACAAGCTGCTGGAGCCTGTGTCCGGAGCGGTATTGGCAAAGATATTCGTGCTGGTATTTCTCATCCTTTTCATCCAGCGCCGGCCGCGGGGCCTGTTTCCGCAAAAGGGCCGTTCGGCCGAGTCCTGACAATGGAGGCAATGAAGAAACTGCAAGTGGCGCTGCGACAGCAAGCCGGGCCTACCTTGTTCCTGCTGGTTCTTGCCGGCGTGGGTGTACTTGTCCCCCTGCTCTATTTCGTCGTGCCGGAGGCTTCGGCCTTCCACCTATCGGGGTACACGGTCACGCTGATCGCCAAGTACATGAGCTATGCCATCCTGGCCATGGCAGTGGACCTTATCTGGGGATACTGCGGGATACTCAGCCTTGGACATGGCGCCTTCTTCGCGCTTGGCGGCTACGCGATGGGCATGTACCTCATGCGCGCCATCGGCAGCCGCGGCGTGTACGGCGACCCCGTGCTTCCCGATTTCATGGTGTTCCTGAACTGGAAGGAACTGCCCTGGTTTTGGTATGGCTTCGAGCACCTGTGGTTTGCCTTGCTGATGGTTCTGGCGGTTCCCGGCCTGCTGGCCCTGGTCTTCGGATACCTGGCATTTCGTTCGCGCGTGTCCGGCGTGTACCTGTCGATCATCACGCAGGCACTTACCTATGCGTTGATGCTGGCGTTCTTTCGCAACGACATGGGTTTTGGCGGCAATAACGGTTTTACGGATTTCAAGGACATTGCCGGATTTTCACTGCAGTCGCCCGCGACGCGCGTGATCCTCTTCCTGTGCACCGTCCTGGTCCTGGGCGGAAGCTACCTCCTGTGCCGCTTCGTGGTTTCGTCGCGCGCGGGCCGCGTCATCCAGGCGGTACGCGACGCCGAGAACCGTGCGCGGTTCCTGGGTTACCGGGTCGAATACTACAAGTTGTGGGTTTGGGTGCTGTCAGCTCTGCTGGCCGCGGTGGCCGGCGCACTGTATGTACCGCAAATCGGCATCATCAATCCCAGTGAATTCTCGCCGGCAAACTCCATCGAGATCGTCATCTGGGTTGCCATCGGCGGACGCGGCACGCTGTATGGCGCTGCCGCCGGCGCGGTATTCGTCAATTACGCCAAGACATTCTTCACCGCCGCGCTGCCGAGCTTCTGGTTGTACGCGCTGGGAACATTGTTCATCGTGGTGACGCTCTTCCTGCCGCGCGGCATCGTGGGCGCGCTGACGGCCGTGGCAGGCGCAAGCGGCTCGCGCCGCCGCGCGACATCGTGATTGCGCCGGTCGACATGCAGGCAGCGGCTGGAGTCCAGAATCGACTCCAGGGAATGGTGTTGTATCTTGAGGGCATCACCGTGCGCTTTGACGGCTTCAAGGCGCTGGATGCGCTCACGCTGTATATCGAGACCGGCGAATTGCGTTGCATCATCGGCCCCAACGGCGCCGGGAAGACGACGATGATGGATGTGATAACGGGCAAGACGCGGCCTGATTCGGGCACGGCGTGGTTCGGTCAATCCATAGACCTGCTGGCCTGCAGCGAACCCCAGATCGCGCAGGCGGGCATCGGCCGCAAGTTCCAGAAGCCAACTGTCTTCGAGCAGCACACGGTGTTCGAGAATCTGGAACTGGCTATGGCGGGCAACAAGTCGGTATGGCGTTCATTGTTCGCTCAAATCGGGCCGGAACAGCGCGAGAAAATCGAGGCCAGCCTGGAGTTGATAGGCCTGAAGGACCGCCGCGGCGACCGCGCAGGTGCGCTCTCCCACGGCCAGAAGCAATGGCTTGAGATCGGCATGCTGCTCATGCAGGAGCCACAGCTCCTCCTGATCGACGAGCCCGTGGCTGGCATGACGCCCCATGAAACCGAGCGCACCGCAGAGCTTCTGGTATCGCTGGCAGGACGCCATTCGGTGGTCGTGGTAGAGCACGACATGGATTTCGTGCGTTCCATTGCGCGCCGCGTGACGGTGCTGCACGAAGGCCGGGTGCTTTCGGAGGGAACCATCGACGCGGTGCAGAGCGATCCGAAGGTGATCGAAGTCTATCTGGGTCATTGAACATGCTGCAGATAAAGGATCTCAACCAGTTCTATGGCGGCAGCCATACCCTTTGGAACGTCGACATGGACGTGCCTAAAGGCTCCTGCACCTGCCTGATGGGTCGCAATGGCATGGGCAAGACCACCCTGTTGCGAAGCATAATGGGCCTGTTGCCACTGGCATCGGGACAGGTGATCTTCGACGGCCAGGACCTGTGCGCGTTGCCGGCGGAAGACCGCGCTCACCTGGGCATCGGCTACGTTCCGCAGGGCCGCGAAATATTCTCCCAACTCACCGTCGAGGAGAACCTGCGTGTGGGCCTTGCGGCCCGCCGCACGCCCTCCCGCGTGGTTCCCGAACACATATTCGGGATCTTTCCGGTTCTGGGCCAGATGCTGCGGCGCCGGGGCGGCGACCTCTCGGGCGGCCAGCAGCAGCAGCTCGCCATTGGCCGTGCCCTGGTCCTGGAACCGCGACTTCTCATACTGGACGAGCCTACCGAAGGCATACAGCCGGGCATCGTCCAACAGATCGGTGACATCCTGATGCGGCTCAACCGGGAGATTGGTCTCACCGTACTTCTGGTAGAGCAGAAGCTGCCCTTTGCGCGGCGCGTGGCCAGCGACGTGCGGATCATCGACAAGGGCCGCGTCGTGGTATCGGGCGGCATCGATGCGCTGACCGATTCCGTGGTGGCGCAACACCTCACCGTGTAGGTTGTCGTCAGGCCATTCGATATTACGGTACCGCCTGTGGCCAAGAAAAATTAGTACGGTACCTGCTTGCGAGGAACGAACTCAGGCAAGTTGCAGCACCTTGAATACATTGACCGATTTGGCCAGCCGGTCCGCTTCGGCGGTCATGCTGGTCGCCGCCGCGGCAATCTGCTCGACCATGGCGGCGTTTTGCTGCGTGACCTGGTCGATTTCGGTTACCGCGTCGCTAACGGTACTGATGCCGAGCGATTGATCCTGCGAGGCGCTTGCGATCCCGCCGATCAGGTCCTGGACCCGTTTGATATGGGTCAGGATGCCGGTCATCGTCGCGCCCGCGTCGGCGACAAGTCCGCTGCCGGCGCCGATCTTTTCAACGCTGTCGGCAATGATCGACCGGATTTCGCTGGCCGCCGTTGCACTTCGCTGCGCCAGGGTACGAACCTCGCCGGCGACGACCGCAAATCCCCGCCCTTGCTCCCCGGCGCGTGCAGCCTCCACCGCGGCATTGAGCGCAAGTATGTTGGTCTCGAATGCGATTCCGTCACAAGGGGCGAACAACGCAGAGCGAAGGTGCCGTGTTACGCCGGATGTCATATTGGACGGCGCCAACTACCCGCGGCAGCCCACGCCGTACTACCGGTCGGGGAGCACAAAGCCTCCGGCTTTCCGCGCTACGATAGGAACCGGACGGTGCCCGACGGATCCGGCCCCCGCGCGACGGTGGCTGCTTTTTGGCCGGGCAAAGCGCTACCCCATTTGCCGCTTGACCCGCGAGCATCTATGCGAAACCTCAATGAAATCAGGGAGCTGTCGCTAGCGTTCCCGATGAGAATCACGGTCGGCCCGTACCGGCTGATGGTCATGCACGCGCCCCGCTCGGCGATGGCCGTCACGCGGCGGCTGTATCAATATGACCTGTCGCAGGGCCTTGTCTGGCTGCACGAATCGCTCGAAGGCAAGCAACTCGCCCGCTACTTCCTCAAGGTCGTGACGTTCATCATCCACAAGGCCGCGGGTTGCCAGGACGGTTGCATCGAAGAAGCATTCACCCAAAGCATCGCAGCCGGCCTGGTGTCGTTTGCGCAGGACAATCCAAGGGTCTGGACGTGGCTCAATGGGCTATTGGGCAAAGGCAACAAGCGGAGCACTGACTACGCACGCATAGCAATGGGCGCGCCGCACCCGCAATTCCTGGTGCCCACAGCCGTGCGCATCGGTGATCAGGTTTTCAAGATCGTGCGACTCCGGCACGAGACGGCGGTACGCAAGAGCGTCGACGGATATTTTGGTGCCGCGGCCAAGCTGATCGAGGTGTACGAAGGCCTGCAGGGGCCGCACCGCGCGATTGTCGTGATGCACGAACTCACCCATGCGATCCACAACTTTGCCGGGCTGAAGAACCGCGACACGCGCGCGCGCTTTGTCCAGGCACAGGTAGAAGGATGGATGCGCTTCGCCGAGCAAAATCCCGCCGCCTGGATGTGGCTCCTGGCGACGATTCGCGAACAGGCAGACTTCGAGCCCGTGCTGCGGGTGGCATGAAACGCAATGGAAATTTCGGCAAGCCCATTTCAGGAAGCGCAAGATGATCGATCGATTCCCGAAGTTGGCCGGGACCCTGCTTCTGTGTCTGGTAAATCTCGCCCACGCATCGGACGCGGGCAGGGAAATTACCGGGGCCGGGGCATCTTTTCCTGCGCCCGCGATGGAGGCATGGGCGCGCCAGTATTTGCGCGACTCCAGCACCGAATTGTCGTATCGGTCCGTAGGATCGAGCGAAGGCATACGACGGGTAACGGCAAGATCCGTCGACTTCGGGGTGACCGATGTGCCGCTGACTCAGGCGGAACTGGACAATGATGACCTGCTGCAGTTTCCGATCGTTGCCGGCGCCATCGTTCCGGTGATCAATGTCCCGGGCATCGGCGACGGCCAGCTCCGGCTCTCCGGTGAGATCCTGGCCGATATCTTTCTGGGAAAGATAGCCCGCTGGAATGCGCCGTCGATCCGGGCGCTCAACCCCGACCGGGTTCTGCCAGACCTGCCCATAACCGTGGTTCATCGCAGCGATGGTTCGGGCACCACTTTTGTCTTCACGTACTATCTTTCGCGAATCAGCCCCGAGTGGCAGGATCGCCTCGGAATCGCATCGCGGCTGCGGTGGCCTGCCGGCATCGGCAGCAAGGGCAACGAAGGAGTAGCCAGTACGGTTCGCGACACCGCGGGCGGCATTGGTTACGTCGAATTGGCATATGCGGCACAACAAAAGCTATCGACGGTTCAGTTGCGCAATCATTCCGGTAAGGTTGTACAGGCCAGCGAGGCGGGTGTTCGCACCGCACTGGCATCGGCAAATTGGTCCCGTCCCGGATTTTACGAGGTGCTGGTCAATCGCGAAGGCGACGACAGCTGGCCCATCGTGGGCGTTTCCTTCGTCTTGATCCACAAGCGACAGGAGGATCGTGCCGACTGCCTTGCCACCTTGAAGCTTCTGGAATGGATTTACTCCCACGGCAACGAGGCCCTGCGGGGGCTGCATTATGCGGGCCTTGACGACGCGCGCCTGATCGAACGTATCGAAGCGTCCTGGGCGCAGATTCGCGACCCGGGCGATCAATCGGTCTGGAAGGGAAAGCAGTGATATGACTCGGGTGGCAATAAGGGCGGCATTTCGGATGGCGCCGCTTGCAATCCTGCTGGCTTTTACCCCGCTGCCTGGCAGCGCCGCGGGAAGCATGCAGCACCAGCGCAACAAGGATTTTCGCGAGCTCATCGTCAAGGGCGAGCGCCCGGAAATTGCCGCATGCCTCGTTGCGGCGGTGGACTACGCACGCCATAGCCCGGACTTTTTCGCAGTCCGCTGGAGCGACGACGAATCGGACCACGCGATCATGCAGGAATCCGAAACCAACGATCGGTTTACCCGGAGCATCCGGCTCGTCGCCCAGATGCGCAAGAGAAGCCCGATTGTCTTTTCAGGAACCTGGCAATCCGTGGAGGTCTCCTGCGTGCAGCAGCAAGATGGGGTGGTCCAGGTCAAAGTAAAGGCTACCCCGGGATAATCATTGCTGGGCCATCGGACCATTCCAAAGGGTGGCGTTCATCCGCTGCGCACCCCTTGCTTACTTGCAACGGTATCGGCAAGACCTTGCGGGCAGCGCACTTTGGCCGGGCAACTGCGGCTGATGGCAACCACGGCCGGGCAACCCGCCTGTATGCGTCGGGCAGGGGAGAAGCCGTCAAAGTGATTCGAGGCTTGCTTTGCGGCGCGATGCTTTGCGTCTGGATTTGCGGTCACCCGGCAGCGGTTGCGCAAACCGCGTCCGGCCAAACCGTCCTTGCGGATGCCGGCTTGCAAGGCGCAGCCGCACCCGGTTCCGCAGCAGATGCCGGCCCGAAGTGGTGGAATTTGCACGGCCAGTTCACCCTTGTGTCGCAATTCCATCCGGCCTTCAATTCCCCCTATCAAGGCGCGAACAGCCTGAGTCCGGGATTTGCCCAGAAGGAAACGAGCGACCTCACCGTGTTCTCGGCGGTCCGCCTCTGGAGCGGAGCCGCCGCCTACGTCAATCCGGAATTCGACCAGGGATTTGGCCTGGACGACACGCTGGGGCTTGCCGGGTTTCCCAGCGGCGAGGCGTACAAGCTCGGCGCGCGCAATCCCTACGTCCGGCTGCCGCGCGCCTTTGTCCGGCAGGTCATCGGTCTCGACGGCGCCGATGCGCCGGCCACCATGGAAGACGGTCCGAACCAGTTGCCCGGGACAATACCTGCCAACAATGTCATCGTCACCGTGGGCAAGTACTCGGTCGTCGACATCTTCGACACGAACCGATACGCGCACGACCCGAGGGCGGATTTCCTGAACTGGTCCGTCGTGGAGAGCGGCGCTTTCGACTATGCGGCGGACGCCTGGGGCTTTACCTATGGCGGTACCGTGGAGTGGACGCGGTCCTGGTGGACGCTGCGTGGCGGCGTCTTCGCCCTATCGAAGGTCCCCAACACGCGGGACATCGATGGCACCTTTGGCGAATTTTCCTTGATCGGAGAACTTGAAGAGCGCCACGACCTCATGGGTCACCCGGGGAAAATCAAGTTGCTGGCTTATCTCAACCGGGGCCGCATGGGCAGTTATGCCGATGCGCTCGCCCTCGCCCAGGCAAGTTCGACCCTGCCCGATACCGCCAAGGTCCGAAAATATGGGTCGCGGCCTGGCCTGGCGCTCAATGCCGAACAGGAACTGCGCCCCGATCTGGGCGTGTTCGCCCGGGCCAGCTACAACGATGGCGGCCTGGAAGCGTTCGAATTCACCGAAATCAACAAGTCCCTGGCCGCCGGATTAAGCCTGCGCGCAGACCGCTGGGGCAGCGCGGAAGACACGGCCGGGCTGGCGGCCGTCGCCAACGGGCTGTCGAGTGCCGCGCGCACGTATTTTGCGGCCGGCGGCCTGGGGATACTGATCGGCGACGGGCAGCTTCCGAACTACGGCTGGGAGAAGATCGTCGAAATGTATTATTCGCGCAAGGTCATCGAGCACCTGACGATCACCGCCGACATTCAGCATGTGCTCAATCCGGCTTATAACCGCGACCGTGGGCCGGTTTCCATCTTCAGCCTTCGCATGCACGCTGAATTCTGACCTGTCCGGAAGACGAACTTGGCCGAGCCCGCCCACTACACGCCATCGAAGGTCTGGGCCTGGATCAAGCCCAATGGCGGCACATATCGCCAGCGTCAATAGTCCCATTGCAGGTCCCATGGACGCTAGGCAGATGCCGCGCGGTCGGCACTCACCTTCTGCCTTATCGGCCGCGTGTTGAGCGCGCGCGCGACCCCTTGTGCCCCTGACCAGGGAGCACATGCTTCCAACCGAAATCAACCGGCGCTGTAACCGAACGGCGCCCGCGAACGAAATAGCATGCATGGGCCGCAATTGCGGCCATTGCCGGACACGCCAGCACGTCGTTGGGAATCGACCCGCTCGGGTTCAATCGCCGTGAAGCGAACGCGCAGAGCGTCCGCTTGGGGCATCTGAAATGCAGGAAGAGAGGCATCATGCGCGGTGAAGGACTTCTGGCACGCTTGGTCTTGGTCGTTGCCGCTTTGGCCCATCCATTGGTTGGCATGGCCGCCTGCACGGCGCACAGCGGCCCGAAGACCACGGCCTTGATCGAACTGTATACGTCGGAAGGCTGTTCGAGTTGCCCTCCCGCCGACCGGTTGCTGGCGTCGTTTTACCAGGGGGTCGGCCGCGGGACCGACGCGGTGGCATTGGCCCTGCATGTCAATTACTGGGACGCAATTGGATGGAAGGATCCCTACGCCCAAGGCGCCTTCAGCGATCGCCACGATTGGCTCGTCCACGCCAACCATCATACGGTCGCCTATACACCGCACTTCTTCGTCAACGGCAACGAAATGTCGTCGGGCGGCGGGCAGCTGCGCTCGGCGGTACTGGAAGTCAACGCACAACCGGCCTCAGCCCGCATCACCCTCAACTCCGCGGGCACCACGGCGGGCCGGCTGTCCCTGGATGCTGTGGCGCAGACGGATGAGGGAGTCGGACCAGCGGCACTATTTGTGGCCGTCGCCGAGAGTGGACTGGTGTCCAACGTCGCGCGGGGCGAAAATCGCGGGGCAAGACTCACCCACGATCATGTCGTGCGAAGCTGGATAGGCCCCATCAGCCTGGCGGACAAGGAAGTCCGGTATCACCGCGACCTGGAATTGCCGGCCGGCGTGGATCGCTCGCACATCGAGGTGATCGCCTTTGTACAGGATCAGAGATCCGGCAAGATCCTGCAGACAATCGCGGTGGCACCGTGCGTGTCCGTCGATGCCGCGATGGCCGGCTTGCGCGCACCAACGAGCAACTGAGCGGCCGTACCAATATTGCAGCCGGCGCGCCTTGGGCTGACCAGGCGTCATCGACCCGATGATGCCGCGCCAGCAGCGCAATCCCATGCCGCCGCCCCCATGAGCATTTTGCCTGGGCGGCCCCAATGCCGGGACCCTCGCCCACGACGGCAAATTCCGGCATCGTCGTCGATTAAATCCTTCTGGATTGTGCGTGAAATTGGCAGGCATCGCAGTTGGGTGAAAATGCCGTTTTGCCTGGGGGCGCAGCGCCGACCGCGCGGCCAGGTGGCGTTGCGTCCGCAAGATGTTGCCTTCATTGCACGACTCCGAGCACAAATCATGCATCTATCCGATTCGGCGATCCCTGCCCTCCCGGCGCCCCATTACCGCAACCTGCTCCTCGATTGCATGCCAGACCGGCCGTTGGGATTACTTCGGCGTTTCGTCTGGGCGCGATTTCGCCTGCTAGCGATCGCAGCGGTGCTGTGCACGCTTGGCGGCATCGGCTTCATGTCGCTGGAGCCCGTGTATCTGGGCCAGCTTGTCGAGGCGCTGCGCCGGGATGGTGGCCAGGGCACCGGGTCGCCGACGGTCTGGATACCTTTCGGGCTGCTCGCCGCCGCCTGGATCATCTCGGCGCTCTTCAACCGCCTGGGTGAAGTCGTCGACCTGCAGACCAGCCCACGGCTGCGCGAGGAAATGCAGGTGTACCTCTTTTCCTGGCTGATCGAACATTCTCCCGATTACTTCAACAGCAATTTTGCGGGGCAACTCGCCGCCAAGATAAAACAGGCCGGCAACAGCGCGATCACGATACTGAACCTGGTGATCAACGACATGGTGCGCGTGCTCGCCGCGATCGTTATCAGCATCCTGATCATCGGCCTCGATCACGTGGCGCTGGCCCTGATGGTGCTCGTGTGGACGCCCGCCTATATTGTCCTGTCGCTGCAGTTGGCGCGGCGCCGACGCAGCCTGTCCAGGGAATTCCAGGACCAGGTTTCCGCGTCCACCGGCGTTCTGGTCGACCTCGTCAAGAACGCCGACCTGGTCAAGTCATTTGCCAAGACGCCAGAGGAATGCCGAAACATGGCGCAAGCCGTCGCCAGGGAGCGGGCCGCCTCCCGGCGGCTCAGGTGGTATGCAACGGGCATGAACCTGGCCCTTTACTCGGGCATGCAGGTTTTCCAGGTGGGGCTCATCGCAGCTACCGTGTACCTGACGGTTCGGGGCCAGATGGTTGTCGGTGACACGGTCAAGATGGTGTCGTTGTCGGTCCTGCTGATGAACAACATCTGGGGTGCCGCGTCGCGAATGCTGGAATTGCTGGAGAACGTCGGCCAGTTCAGTTCCGCGCTGCACAGCATCCTCGTGCCCCATGCGATCGTCGACGCACCGGGCGCAAGACCCTTGGCCGCGACGCGCGGTGCCATCGAGGTCGAAGGGCTGAGCTTCTCGCACGTCGACGGAAAGGGTGTATTCACCAACCTTTGCCTCTCCATACTGCCGGGCCAGAAGCTTGCCCTGGTGGGGCCGAGCGGCTCGGGCAAGAGCACTTTGGTCAAGCTGCTTCGCCGCCACTATGAACCACAATCGGGACGCATCCTGATCGACGGCCAGGACATCGCCCGTTGCACGCAGGCGTCGGTCAGCCGGGCAATTGCCGAAATCCCCCAGCAGCCCGGCCTTTTCCACCGCTCCATCCGGGAGAACATCCGCTATGCCCGCAGCGATGCGAGCGAAGCAGAGGTCATGCAAGCCGCACGCGACGCCCACGCCCAGGATTTCATCGCCGCGCGACCCAAGGGGTATGACGCCCTGGTCGGCGAACAGGGTATCCAGCTATCGGGCGGCGAGCGCCAGCGCGTGGCAATCGCGCGGGCCCTGTTGAAGCAATCGCCAATACTGGTACTGGATGAAGCCACGGCATCGCTGGACTCCGAAACCGAGCAGCATATCCACGAAGCCCTGTGGCGCGCATTTGAGGGGCGAACCGTCATTGCCATTGCACACAGGCTTTCGACCATAACCGGGATGGACCGAATCCTCTTTATCGAGGACGGCCGAATTCTCGAGGACGGCAGCCACGATGACCTGTTGCAAAGGAACGGCCGCTACTCGGAGCTGTGGCGTTGCCAGATGAATGGGTTCGTGCTTTAGAATTTTGCTGCTGCCGGCCACGAGGTAGCGGGCGTCTGGCGAACGTCCAATCGAGGAGCGGTCGATGGTCGTACCATTCCAGCAGCGGGTATTTGCGGCGATGCCGGCGAGTTTGCCTCGCATGGCGCAGGTTGTTGGCTACAGCACCTCGGCGGCGATGACGCCCGAAACGGTTGAAAGGCTCGTCGTGGAGACGGAATCGGCCATTGGCGAACCGATCCGGCACACCATTCGCAAGGCCTTTCCCCAGCCCCTCGACCGCAGCATTGCAGCCGAAGTAGAACTCGCCTGGAAGGCGTCAAAGCGCGTCTTGCTGCTCTCGAACAAGCTTTCCCGGCCCAATCTTGTCCACATTACCGCGATGCGGCTTCCACAATGCAAGGGCGCCGCGTTCCCGGCAGATCTCGGCATTTTCAGCATCAACATCCATAGCACAGGCCCGCGCGCACTGGACGTTTTGACTCGCCTGCAGACGTACGCAACCATCAGCGGCGCCTTCATGGCCCGCGCCGATTCACCCGGATGGGAGGAATCCGTACGTTCGGTTTGCCAGGACCAGGGTGTCGCCAGCGAAGCGCTATTCCGGGGAATTCGGTTCACGTCGGAGGCCGGTTGGGCGATCTCGGAGCGAATCGGCTGGGGAACCTATATCGGAGCGCGCTGCGCGCGTGCGTTTGGAACACTCACCGCACCCGAGGTCATCGAGCAACACATTGACGGCGGCGCGACACTTTGGGTGACAAAGGATCCTCTGGATTTGCGCAACAAGGATCACTTCTGCCGCCATGCGGCGATCTTGAACGAGTTGGCGAACCATTGGCACTCTGGCACCAAAATGAGCGAACTGAGGCAATAGCTTGTACAACCGCCCCAAATTCGCGGTTAAAACAGGGCTGTCGTAAAGGAGTCCAGAATGTTTGCAAAGCACGTCTACGTTCGGATCAGCCGGAACAAGATCTCGGTTCGCTGCCTCGAAACCGGGCGGACGATCGTCCGCGATGCCGACCCCTCTTTTTCGACGTCGCGGCTTCTTGTGGGAAATTTTACCGCCGCCGAGTCGCAGTTGAAGGCAGCCGTGAAGGAGGTGTTGGGAAACTCGCTCCTTTCGGCGCGGCCGGCGATGGTCATTCAACCGGCCGAAATGATCGAAGACGGCATCTCTGAGGTCGAGTTACGGGTATTGAAGGAACTGGGTATGAGTTCCGGTGCGGCGCGATCAATTATCCGCGTCGGCGGCCCTGCCATGTCGGACGATGACGTAAAGGCCGCCGTAATCGAGGTGAAATAGCGCCGCGCAGCGGCCCGCACTCAGGGTCTCGTCAGGGTCATGAACGACGGATCGTGTCCAGAATTGGTGCTGCATTGCAATGCTCTGCATGCACCCGCCAGCGTCGCACGGCAAATTTCAACGGCAACAGGCTGACGCCGTGCCGGCCCATTGCAGTTCACTACAGGCATGTTCGCTTACAATTTCCTGCGCACGATCGACTTTGCCGCACTGCTCGGCATTTACCCGGTTTTGTCCGGGGACGGTCGCGCAGCCCCGGTATCCAACGAGGATATGGCGCGCGTGGTTGCCGTACTCCTGGCAGAGGGACCCGACAAGCATGCGGGTCGCGGCTACCGGCCAACCGGACCGCAACTGCTCTCGGCACGCGAGATGGCGCGGGGCAAGCGCTGCCCAAATGGCAGGATCAACCAATGGCCGGGCAGAAGCACTTTATCTCAACGCTGGAAAGGCTTGACGGGACGCCTCAAATGGCGACTTAAGCCTGAACCTGCATGAATGAAAGTTTGCCGTCGCCGATGCGACGCAGCACGCATATCCTCCCTAAACACCCATATGTCATCAACGAGAAAAACGGCATTACTTAGATAACGGCACACGCCAACCCGTTGTTAGCCAATGGCACAAGGCTGCCGGCCGAGCTCGTTAGAGAACGGAACAAGCGGCGGTTAGCGAACGGCACAAACTGCCCCTGGACGGCCTGCCAGCCCTGGTTTCCAATGGGGAATGGCCCCCCGACTCCCCCGAATCCTGACCCGCCGGTACGCGGAATCCGCGCAGGAGCGCGACACGCTCAAGGCGCGCCTTCAGCAGGTCGAGACCGAGCTAGCAGCCCTTTCGCTCGCCATCACCCTCGTAGCGCCTGGCTGGGCCCCGCCAAAGGCCGTTTCAGGGCCACGCCGGCCGTCCCTGCTGCCCCGCGGAGCGGTCTCAGAGTCCTGCCTTCAGATACTCCGGCAGAGACAGGAGCTATCGACTCCCGAGTTGACCGAGCTCATTGCCGCCAGGCATCGGGTGACGTTCAGGACAAAGCAGTCCCGGGATGATTTCGGTTGTTGCGTGCTGACGGCGCTGCGTCGCTACGAGAAGCAAGGGCTGCTCGAAAGCATCGGCAAGCGTGGGACGACCAAGGCGTTGTTATGGCGTATCTCCACTGGTGCAAACGGCCGCATTCGGCCAGTCGAGAGAGCCGCCTGAAGACTAAAGGCTGGTGCTTTACAGGGGATGACTCTCCCTGCAAAACGCCTACTCCATACGCCCGGCACCAGCACAGCCCTTTCGCTTCCGACCAAGCAGGCGGCCGGGTGCCTGTTGCGCCTGTACGCCCGCCTGCGCGGCGAACTAGAAAAAGCCAATGACGGGGAAGCAGTTCTGGTCCAGCGCGACGACGCAATGCGGGCCATCGGGCACATCGCGGCACTCATGCCGATTCTCGACGTGAACTTTGACCCGTCGGCGCTCAAGCCTGTTCGAACCAGAATCCGCATTGGACCGTTGAAGCACGGCGAACTGCGTACCTCCATTCTTGCGGCGCTGCGCGCGGGCGTAGACTGGATGACCTACCCGCAGATTGCGACGGCCGTGCTCGAAAGGCGCGGAATCGTGCTGACGATGTCGCAGCACAAGCACTTCCTGCAAAAGCTACGTGAAGCAGTTCACGCGCTCGGCGAAAAGGGCGTCGTCGAGCGGGAGCATCAATTCAAACTGCAGGAGAATACGCAGCTGCAACGCTGGCGGTTGTCTTCCAAGCTCTTCCGGCGCGCTACTCCTCGGTTGCCGGCGGATTAGTCGGACCTGGCGCTTTGCGTTTGTAAGCCCGCTTGGGCTTTTGAATCTCTTTTATGCGCGTCATTCCGGCCTTCGGCCGCCCACGGCGCTTGGGTACTTCGGCGCTCTGGACCTCGACAACGAGGCCCAACACTTCGCGTGCTTCCGTCTTTTCCACCTGGCGTTTGTTCCAGTAGTCCGCGAATCGTGTCGCCCGGCCGCTATTTAGAACGCGCCGAATCAGGTCTTCGAGCTGCACGAGATTTGACTGACCAACCATCGTTTGGCGCCACGCAATTTCCCACGCGTATTCTTCGAGATACTGCACGCTCGTGTGGTGCCAGGCGCCGCCGATGCATGGCCGCACGCGCGCGAAGAAGCCTTCCGCGTAGTTCGTGTGAAACCCATCTTTGGACACAAACTCTTCATTGTGGTTGACGCGGTGATGGCTTTGAAATTCCGCACTGAAAAAATTATAGCCAGCGTGTTGGTCGGTGATTAGCGTTGCGTTCATGTCGCAGTAGGCTTGACCAATATCCAAAAGCACAACCTGGGTCTCCGTCTTTATCTTTGCTACCTTATATCGCCGCTGTCCTGTCGGGCCGGCCTGCACGAAAACGACGATTGCGTGCATATTCGGGCTAACGCTTCGCGGAGTCTTCCCGGATTCGTTCAGGCCGGCATTTTTCTGGTCGCTTTTCGCCGACTGCGCCGCACCGTTACCAACGTTTCCTGGCCGCACATATTTGATGAAGTACGCAGCATCCGCGTGAATGTAGCCGGTCAAGGGCGGCTCAGCCAACATTGTGTTGCGAATTGCTTCGCGGATTTTGAGTGTCAGCACGTGGACGGTTTGGTAGTTCAAGCCATGCAGGCCCGATACCTCTCGGGACGAGATGCTGTCCTTGGCTTCCATGAAATGCAGCAAGATGCTGAGAAATTTCTTCGCGCTCATCTTCATTCCGTGAACGCGGGTCCCCGAGAAGAGCGTGAATTTGCGCTCGCACGTCTTGGATTTGCATTTCCAACCACCATTGGCTTTGCAGCGGTAGTGCGTGTCAATGGTCCCGCACCAGGGGCATGATTGGACGTCAGTGCCAAGCCCTCGCCAACGGACTCCCGCGAGGTAAGCGACGGTTTCATCGTCGGTCCGGTCGAATATGTCGTCCAGACCTACAGCCTGATAGCCTGGCTTCAGTAGATAGCTACGTTCCTTCTTTGGTCGAGGCCAACTGGCGTCAGGCCCGGGAGAGGCACGCCGGGACGTTGCACGGGCCGGCTCTGCTCCCATGCCGCCAATCGAGGGACCAACAAGGGGTTCAAACGCAAGTGGTCGCGCGTCTTGCGTAGGTGGTTCTTGGGGTGGTCTTTGCGTCATGGCCTGGTTCTAGTTGCGGGCGGTAACAGGCCATGTAGGTGTTGGGCTTATACGTAAATCAATTGCGATGTATTCGTGAGTTGACGAGTGCGGCGGTCATACGATTACTGCAACTCAAATTCCATGTATTGAACTTGTGAGCGCCCGAAACTTTTATCTGCTGCGTGCGAAGTCACTCGTCAAAGAAGCGCGAGAAGAGAAGGGCGTGCCTTACCTCGAGCTCGCAAAACGCCTCAAATCCCACGGCGTGATGATTGACGAGCAGGTGCTCATCAATCGCATCAACCGAGGCACATACAGCTTCGCCTTCGCGCTACAGGTCTTGGCGGCTTTGGGCGTCGACTCCATCAAAGTTCCGAAACTGCCGTCAAGCAAGTAGGCAGCGTTTATACTGTAAGGAATAACAGTATTGGTGTCAAGCGGAGACCTGCATAGACCGGCCCGTGGCAATCCTCAAGTCAGGTCAATAGCTTGGCGCTACGTAACCGAAGCGAATTGCCGATAACGCTCACCGAGGAGAGCGCCATCGCCGCTGCTGCCACCACAGGAGATAGAACGATTCCAAAGAACGGGTAGAGTACCCCCGCAGCAATCGGTATTCCCGCAGCGTTATAGGCGAAGGACAGGAAAAGGTTCTCCCGAATATTCCTCATCGTCGCCTGGGATAGATTGCGCGCCCGGACGATGCCCATCAAGTCGCCCTTAAGCAGGGTTACTCCTGCGCTCTCCATCGCGACGTCGGTACCCGTACCCATGGCGATTCCAACGTCCGCCGCGGCCAGTGCAGGTGCATCATTGACGCCATCTCCTGCCATCGCGACCACTCGGTGTTCGGCTTTCAACCGTTGAATGGCGGCAGCCTTGTCCTCGGGCATCACTCCGGCAATCACCTCGTCGATACCGAGCTCCTTGGCGACAGCCTCGGCCGTCGTCTTGCTGTCCCCAGTGAGCATGACAATGCGCACGCCCGCGCTGCGCAGGGCCTTGATGGCTTCCGGTGTCGTCGCCTTGACAGGGTCGGCAATGGCGACAAAACCGGCAAAGCGGCCGTCGATGCCCACAAAGATGACCGTTGCGGACTTTGCGCTCTGCGCTTCGGCCTCGGCGCTCATCGACCCCACGTCGATGCCCTTCTCGGTGAGGAACTTCGCGCCCCCGCAAATGACCTTCGAGCCGTCGACCACGCCCACGACACCTTTGCCCACCGGCGAGTCAAAGTCGGTTACCGCTGTCAGCGCCAATTTGCGCTCCTGCGCCTCCGCCACGATGGCCGCTGCCAAGGCGTGCTCGCTGGCGCGCTCGACACTGGCAAGCTTCTGAAGAATCGCCGATTCATCGAACCCAGAGGCGGGAGCGATATGAACCACCTTCGGGCGCCCTTGCGTCAGCGTGCCGGTCTTGTCCACGACCAGGGTGTCGACCTTCTCCATGCGTTCGAGTGCTTCCGCATCGCGAATGAGCACGCCGTTTTGCGCGCCCCGGCCAACGCCGACCATGATGGACATCGGTGTCGCCAGACCCAGCGCACACGGGCAGGCGATGATGAGCACCGCCACCCCGGCGATAAGAGCGTACGAAAAGGTTGGCGTTGGCCCCCACACCATCCAGCCCGCGAAGGCGAGCACCGCTACGCCAATCACGACCGGTACGAACCAACCCGCGACCTTGTCGGCCATGCGTTGAATAGGGGCACGGCTTCTTTGTGCGGCCGCGACCATGTGAACAATTTGTGCGAGCAGCGTGTCCGAGCCGACCTTCTTGGCCTGCATGACGAAGCCGCCTGTCTGATTGAGCGTGCCGGCAGTCACCTTGGCGCCGACGGCTTTGACCACCGGCATCGGTTCGCCCGTAACCATGGATTCGTCGACCGTCCCCTTGCCCTCGGTGAGCTCGCCGTCCACGGGTACTTTCTCGCCCGGTCGCACCCGAAGCAGCTCGCCCACCTGGATAAGCTCCAACGAAACGGTTTCATCCGTACCATCGGCTTTGACTCGCACGGCCGTCTTGGGAGCCAGGTCGAGCAATGCGCGGATAGCCCCCGAGGTCTTTTCACGGGCACGCAACTCCAGAACCTGGCCCAGAAGCACGAGTACGGTGATGACCGCTGCGGCCTCGAAGTAAATACCAACGGCACCGTCCATGGCGCGAAATTGCGGCGGAAATAGCCCTGGCGCAACTGTCCCGACGATGCTGTAGACCCACGCCACGCCGGTCCCGAGTGCGATGAGAGTAAACATGTTCAGGCTGCGGTTCACGACAGAGGTCCACGCGCGGGCGAAGAAGGGCCAGCCAGCCCACAGCACCACAGGGGTACTGAATGCAAGTTGGACCCAATTGGAGGTCTGCGCGCCAACGAACCTGTGCAGGTCGAACACGTGACCGCCCATCTCCAGAGCAAAGACCGGGACGGTCAGCGCCAATGAAATCCAGAAGCGACGCGTCATGTCGCGCAATTCCGGGCTCTCGCCAGTGCCGGCAGTAGTGATGACCGGCTCGAGCGTCATCCCGCAGATGGGGCAGTTCCCTGGCCCCTTCTGCCGAATTTGCGGGTGCATGGGGCAGGTGTACTCAACGTCCTTGTCACCCGTCGCCTTTATCGCTGGCTTTGGCGCCGGATGGTCCACGGCGAGTTTGCTGGACACTGCGCCCGCTGCCACCAGCTTGAGCGTCATGTGGCAGATTGAGCAGTTCCCCGGACCGGCTTGCCGAATCTGCGGATGCATCGGACAGGTGTATTCGTCCCTCGCGTTCGGTGCCTTTGGTTCCGCCGCTGTCGCGTGTCCATGAGCGGAGTGCCCGCCACAGCAGCCGTGCGCCTCGTGTTCGTCTTTGGTCGAATCCGCTTCACCAGACGCTAGCGCCTTTTCAGGGGCCGATTGCATATCCATGGTCTACTTTCGAGTGTCGGAGCGCCTTAGGCGTACGTCCAGCCATGGTATGCCGTTCAGTGCGGCTCCTCTGTGCGCAGACGTACGGCCCGCGTTCTACGCGTGGCCAGGCTGCAGTGCGCTCCGGGCGAATGCGCTACTGGTGCCGTACATCTTCATTCCCCTTAGCCGGCACCGGAGCCGGGGATTCACCCCCGTGCTTGTGGCCGCGGTGCATGAAGAGGTGCATCAGCGGGCATGACAATAGGAACAAGAACGGAAGCGCGCCCAAAAGGTGCGCGCGGTGCTCGGTGAAGAGGAAGAAGCCGCCAGCGAGCATGGCGACAATCAAGGCGATTCCGGCGGGCGAGCGCCAGAATGACGGCATGCCGCACTTTTGCAGGTCCATGGCATCACTTCCCGGGCTTTTCGTGAGCATGGGAGTCGCCCGATTTTCCCGACTCCCTGTCCATCATCATCTGCATCATTGATTCCATCATGTCCATTCGGCGCATCATCATTTCGCTCTGCGCTGGCATACCGCTCTCCGCCTTGCCCATGCCAGGCCCTGGAGCGGCGCCGCCGGCATGCATCTGACCCATCATTGCCATGCCCTTTTGCATGACTTCCATGTGCTCTTTCATCAGCGCGGCACGCTCCGCGGGAGTCTTGGCAGCCATCATCTTCTGATGCATTTCCTGCATCATCTTCATTTGATTGTCGATGCTTGGCGCGTCAACCTTGACCGGTGCCGTTGCCGAATGGTCGTGGCTATGTTCTTCGGGTTGCGGCTCGGCACCCACGCTGAAAGCAGAGACGCCTGCAAGCGAAAGAGCGGCAGCGGAACCAAGGGTAAGAAGAATTTTCATGACGGGCCTCCAGAAGGCGTTAGCCCATATTTGACGAGCATGGCGAGACAGCATGCGCCTGCAAACTGCAAGTGCGATTGATACGAATCAATCAAGAGCTTCGCGCACGAGAAACGCCAAGGATTGTTCGCAATTCGCAGCGTATAAACCCGGTAGGCGGCCCCTGATGGGCGCTTGGGCACTTTGGAGGCGAAGGCGGTAATATAGAAGCCGTGCCTAGACGAGGCACACGGTAATTTTTTGAAGTTTTGCGGACCATGCAATCCTGGAACAAACTCATCTGCGTCTGGCTGTTGGCAGTCCTTCTGCCAATCCAGAGTATTGCCGCGATGGTGGGCCACTGCGGCGGGCAGAGCATGTCGCCAGAGCGTGCGGCGACAGCGCAAATGCGGCAGCCCTGCGCGCATCAAATGCGGCACCACGACGGTGCACCCAGTCAAAAGCACGATAACCAAGCTGGGCAAGAATCGAGTTGCTCTGCTTGCTGCGCTGTCCCCACTGCGCAAACGGGATTTGACGCTTCAGCCCTTCCAGTCGTAGCAACGTTCCCACCGGTCATTGACCAATTCGCCCAGTTTGTTCCCCCGGGTCTCAAACGACCCCCGTCGTCGCTCTAACTCCCTGCTGATGGAAGCGCGCGTCACGTCGTGACGCGGTTGCTCTTGCGCATTGTCGCGCGGGAGCTCAATTGGAGTTAGCGAATGAACCCATTCTTTAAACGCGTGGCGCTGCCTTGCCTTTTGGCGGCTCTTGCCTCGGCCGCCGCTGGCGAGCCCTTGACTTTCGGTCGAGCAATGGACTTGGCCCAGCGCCAATCACCGCTCCTGCAAGCAAGTGATGCGTCCATTCGAGCGGCGCAATTTGAGGCGGCGGCGTCCGGTCATTTACCGGACCCCAAGCTCACCATTGGCGTGGACAACTACCCCGTCTCGGGCCCGATGCGAGGGAGCCTGGAAGGCGACTTCATGACCATGCAAAAAATCGGGTTCATGCAGGAAGTGCCCAACTCCGCCAAGCGGGAAGCGCAGGTGCGGGTAGCGGCAGCCAATGTTGACACCAGCGAGGCGGCACAACGCGTCACGCTATGGCGGGTGCGGCTAGCCACCGCACAGGCGTGGCTGAACCGCTTCTACCTAGAGCGAAAGCTCGAGGTGTTGGATGGGCTCTCTGCCGAAAACGCCTCGCTCGCCAGCATCTTGAATGCGCAGGTCACATCCGGTCGAAGTGAAGCGGTCGAATCCATCGAACAGCGTCAAGAGCTTGCTCGACTGGAGGACCGGCGAGATGACTTGCGCCGGGATATTGCCAAGGCTACGGCTGCACTTGCCCAAATCATCGGTCCCGGTGCGCAAGACTCGCTTGCGGGGGCGGCGCCTGACATGTCAGTTGACGCCGCCCACCTGCGCGAGCGGATGGACAAACACCCGGAGTTGCAGGCCATTGCTGCAGCGCATGCCGCTGCCGATGCAGACGTCAATACGGCCAAGGCGGAAAGACGACCCGACTGGGGCGTCGAGGTCTCCTACGCCAAGCGCGGACCGCAGTTCGGCAACATGGTCTCAATTCAGTTCACCGTGGGACTACCGCTCTTTGCCGGTACGCGCCAGGACCCGATTATCACGTCCAAGGCCATGCAGCGAAGCCGTGTCGCGGCCGAGCACGAGGCAATGCGACTGGACCGCGAAGGCGAACTCGATGCAGACCTTGCCGCACGCGACGCATTGTTGCGCCAGCTGCAGCGCTCGCAAAGCCAGTCTTTCCCTCTGGCGGAGCAACGTGTCGCGCTGCTGACTTCAGCGTATGGCGCCGCCAAAGCCAACCTGGCCGCCGTTTTTGTGGCCAGGCGCGACCTGCTCGATGAGAGATTGAGGGCCATCGACCTGCAAAGCCAACTGGACGCTGTTACGGCCAAGCTCTATTTCACATTCGACGCGGGTGCGCAATGAACAAGTCAATGATTGTCGCGGGGGTCCTTGTAGCAGTAGCGGCAAGTGGCGGATATTGGGCCGGGCAGCATCATGGGGAGCAGGCCTCGACAAAGGCAACATCATCGCCAGTCGAGAAGAAGGTCTTGTACTGGTACGACCCCATGTCGCCGGCGCAACATTTCGACAAGCCGGGCAAGTCTCCGTCGATGGATATGGCGTTGGTGCCTAAATTCGCCGATGAGGAACCAAGCGACGGTCTGAAGGTCGACGCGGCCGCGACGCAAAGCCTCGGGATGCGCCTTGCCAAGGTCGGCCGCGGCAATCTCGACGAATCGGTCACAGCAGTTGCGACGGTGCAGTTCAACGACCGAGATGTCTCCATTCTTCAGGCTCGAGCCGCAGGGTTTGTGCAAAAGGTCTACGCCAGCGCGCCGGGCGATGTCGTTGCGCAGGGTGCACCATTGGCCGATGTGCTCGTTCCAGAGTGGACAGGTGCTCAGGAGGAATTTCTTGCCGTATTGCGCACGGGAGACAAATCCCTCGCAGCCGCAGCAAGACAGCGCCTCCTGCTTATGGGTATGTCCGAGTCATTGGTAGAAGCTGTTGCAGGCTCGGGCAAGGCGCAACTCGTCATTACGTTGAGCGCTCCCATTTCTGGCGTTATCCAGGAGTTGGGCGTGCGCTCCGGCATGGCGCTCGCGCAGGGCGTCACCATCGCCAAAATCAACGGCCTGGGAACTGTATGGCTGGAGGCGGCGGTGCCTGAAGCACAGGCAGCCGCTCTGCGCGCCGGGCAGACCGCCAATGTCACACTGGGTGCCTTCGCCGGCAAGTCTTTTGAGGGCAAGGTAATTGCGGTACTCCCTCAGATTGATGTGGCAAACCGAACGCTGCGCGTTCGGGTCGAACTTCCCAATCGCGGGGCGGCGTTGAGACCCGGCATGTTCGCGCAGATTCAATTTGCCACCGGGGCCGGTAAATCAGCCCTGCTCGTGCCCTCGGAGGCGGTCATCCGAACCGGCACGCGCAACCTGGTCATGGTCGCCGCCGGCAATGGCCAATATGTCCCGGTAGCGGTCAGGCTTGGTGCCGAAGGCGGCGGCAAGACGGTCATCCTGGCGGGGCTGGACGAGGGAGACCAGGTCGTTGCTTCTGGACAGTTCCTCCTCGATTCGGAGTCGTCGTTGCGGGGCATCGCGACCAAAGAGCCCGCCGAGCCGGTTGCGCCCGTCCCTGTGTCTGGGGTGAAACAACCCGTCGTCCACCAGGGCGTGGGCAAGGTTGAGCGCGTGAGCGACCGTGAGATTGTCATTTCCCACGGACCGATTGATTCGCTGGGCTGGAGCGCCATGACGATGCCCTTCGATTTGGCGGCGCCGGAATTGGCCCGCGACATCAAAGCCGGAGATTACGTGCAATTTGGTGTGGTCGAAAAAGACGGCCACTACGTGGTCCAGGCGCTGCGCAAGACGGGTGGCGCGTCGTGATTGCGCGCCTCATCCGCTGGTCGGTGCAAAACCGCCTGTTGGTCCTGCTTGCAACTCTGTTCCTCCTGGCATGGGGCATTTGGGCAGCCGCAACCACGCCCGTGGACGCATTGCCCGACCTCTCCGACGTACAGGTCATCATCCGGACGAGTTTCCCTGGTCAGGCGCCGCAAATCGTCGAAAACCAGGTCACCTATCCGCTGACCACGACGATGCTGTCGGTCCCGGGTGCCAAAACGGTTCGTGGCTACTCGTTTTTGGGGGATTCGTTCGTCTACGTGCTCTTTGATGACGGCACGGACCTGTACTGGGCGCGCTCGCGCGTTCTCGAGTACTTGAACCAAGTGCAATCGCGACTGCCGGCCGGCGCCAAGACCTCCCTGGGGCCGGACGCAACCGGCGTTGGCTGGATTTACGAGTACGCACTCGTTGACCGCACGGGGGCGCACGACCTTGCTCAACTGCGCAGCCTGCAGGACTGGTTCCTGCGCTATGAACTCAAGAGCCTGCCGGGCGTGTCCGAGGTGGCATCGGTCGGAGGCATGGTCAAGCAATATCAGGTTGTGCTGGACCCGATGAAGCTGGCGGCATATCACGTGACACAGGACAAGGTAATCGACGCACTGCAAAAGGCCAATCAGGAGGCGGGGGGCTCCGTCCTGGAGATGGGCGAGGCCGAATACATGGTGCGCTCTTCCGGCTACCTGAAGACCTTGGAGGACTTCCGGCAGGTACCCTTGAATGCCAATGAAGCCGGGATTCCCGTGCTACTGGGCAGCGTCGCAACCATTCAACTCGGCCCGGAAATGCGACGCGGCATCGCCGAACTCAATGGCGAGGGCGAAGTTGCCGGTGGTGTCGTCATCCTGCGCTCCGGGAAAAACGCCCGGGAAACCATCGCGGCAGTCAAGACCAAGCTCGCCGAGTTAAAGAGCAGCCTGCCCGCCGGCGTTGAAGTGGTCACGACCTACGACCGTGCCAGCCTTATCGAACGCGCCATCGACAATCTCAAGGACAAGCTCCTCGAGGAATTCGTGGTGGTTGCGGTGGTCTGTGCGGTTTTCCTCTGGCATCTGCGCTCGGCCCTTGTTGCCATCGTCGCACTGCCGCTCGGAGTCCTGTCGGCGTTCATCGTCATGCGCTACCAGGGTGTCAACGCGAATATCCTGTCGCTCAGCGGGATTGCCATTGCCATTGGCGCCATGGTCGATGCAGCCGTCGTGATGATTGAAAACGCGCACAAGCGCATCGAAGCGTGGCAGCACGAACACCCGGGTGAGAAGCTCGTTGGGGAGGCACACTGGGAACTGATGACGCAGGCGGCACAGGAGGTTGGGCCCGCGTTGTTCTTCTGTTTGCTCATCGTAACGCTCTCGTTTGTGCCGGTCTTCACGCTGCAGGCGCAGGAAGGTCGACTTTTTAGCCCCCTCGCGTTCACCAAGACCTACGCGATGGCTGCGGCGGCCGGCCTGTCGGTGACCCTGATTCCCGTGCTCATGGGCTACTGGATTCGCGGACGCATTCCGGAGGAGACGAAAAATCCAGTGAACCGCTGGCTGATTCATTTATACCGGCCGGCAATTGAATGGGTATTGCAGCGACCCAAAACCACGCTCGTGGTCGCAGCGGCGGTGCTTTTGACGGCGCTTTGGCCGGCCACGCACCTCGGAGGCGAATTCATGCCAGCCTTAGAGGAGGGCGACCTGCTTTACATGCCCTCCGCCCTCCCAGGGCTGTCGGCTGCGAAGGCCTCGCAGCTGTTGCAGCAGACCGACCGGCTCATCAAGACAGTGCCTGAGGTGTCGACAGTCTTTGGCAAGGCGGGTAGAGCTGAGACCGCGACCGACCCAGCGCCTCTGGAGATGTTCGAGACCACGATTCAGTTCAAACCGCAGGACCAATGGCGAGCGGGGATGACTCCGGCAAAGCTGGTTGAGGAGCTCGACCGCGTTGTGAAGGTACCGGGCCTATCGAATGTCTGGGTGCCGCCGATTCGCAACCGCATCGACATGCTGGCCACCGGTATCAAGAGTCCAATTGGCGTCAAGATTTCCGGCGCCAGCCTCGCCGACATCGACCGCGTCGGACTTGCCGTGGAACAGGTCGCCAAATCCGTGCCAGGGGTCAGTTCCGCCCTGGCCGAACGTCTGACCGGTGGGCGTTATGTGGATGTGACCATCGACCGACCGGCAGCAGCCCGATATGGGCTCAACATCAGCGATGTGCAATCCATCGTCGCCTCCGCTGTCGGTGGGCAAAACATCGGGGAAACGGTCGAAGGACTTGCCCGATTCCCCATAAACGTACGTTATCCGCGGGAGATTCGCGATTCGCTTGAAGGCCTGCGCAACCTCCCACTCCTTACCGGCTCGGGCCAGCAGTTAACGCTGGGCACCGTGGCAAAAATCGTGGTCAGCGACGGGCCGCCCATGCTCAAGACGGAGAATGCTCGCCTGTCCGGCTGGGTGTACGTGGACGTGCGCGGCCGCGACCTCGCTTCGGTAGTCTCCGACCTGCGCGCAGCGGTGGCCAAGAAGGTTGTCCTCGCGCCAGGAATGAGCCTTGCCTACTCGGGCCAGTTTGAGTACCTGGAACGCGCCACGGCCAGGCTCAAGCTGGTTGTTCCAGCCACGCTGCTCATTATCTTCGTGCTGCTGTACTTGACCTTCGGGGCACTGGATGAAGCTGCCCTCATTTTGGGGACGTTACCGTTTGCCTTGGTCGGTGGGGTTTGGTTCTTGTACTTTGCGGGCTACAACTTTTCGATAGCTACCGGGGTGGGCTTTATCGCCTTGGCAGGCGTATCGGCAGAGTTCGGTGTTGTGATGCTCATTTACCTCAAGCAGGCGCTCGCTCGTCGAGTGGCGCTAGGGGCAATCGACGTGGCTGGTCTCGATGATGCAATTCGCGAGGGGGCAGTTCTGCGAGTTCGCCCGAAAGCAATGACTGTCGCGGTCATTCTCGCCGGCCTTATTCCTATCTTACTTGGGGGCGGTACTGGCTCTGAAATCATGAGCCGGATTGCGGCCCCGATGGTAGGCGGGATGGTAACGGCGCCGTTGCTGTCGCTGTTCGTGATACCGGCGGCATATCGGTTGATACGCCAGAGGCGGCTCCAACAATCGAACCACTCAAAGCGGTGACCGTGTCGTGTGGGCTGCGCATTTGTGGCCGGATGGCTACGCGCATCGTCAAGCCGAAAGGAAAAATCCCGGATTCAAAAGCGCAAATTTGTCGGTAATTCGAGAATTGGCACCGGCCCGTGAGCCGAATTTGGCTGGAAATGGGCAGAATTGGAATTTTGCTGCTTAGCGCGGGGTTTGCCTGGCAAAAATGAACGTCATCAGCCACTTGCGTTGTGCAGTTTGCTAACGACGGTTCCGCCGGTGCAGTTATCTAAGTAATGCCGGAGAAAAATGCCATGAGCACTTCCAAGCAAGACGCTGCGCCATTTGCGCAATTCAAGTCCATGCAACGAGAAATGTGGGCCGGATTTGGCGCCAATGAGGGTTTCACGACCATGATCGCCGGCGACCTGGTCACATTTGCCCAGATCGCACCGGGAGAGTCCGTGCTGGACGTGGGTTGCGGCACTGGGGTCGTTGCCGTCACGGCCGCGCGTGCCGGGGCACGCGTCAGGGGTCTGGATCTGACGCCTGCACTGCTGGAGCGTGCGCGAGAGAACGCCGTTCTGGCGGACGTGGAAATCGAATTCATGGAAGGTGACGTAGAGTCGCTGCCATATCCCGATCGAACGTTCGATGTTGTCTTGAGCCAATTTGGCCACATGTTTGCGCCGCGCCCTGAATTGGCAACGTCTGAAATGCTGCGGGTCCTAAAGCCGGGAGGCCGGATTGCGTTTTCCACGTGGCCGCCGGAACACGCAATGGGCGGCCTGTTTTCGATCATGGGGCGCGCAACGCCCGCTCCACCACCGGGCGCCCCTGCCGCTGCACCTCCGCCGCAATGGGGAGATCCCAACATTGTCCGCGCTCGACTGGGCGAGGCGGTCACCAAGCTTCGCTTCAGCCGTTCTTCGATGAATATTCCTGCCTTGAGTCCAAAGCACGTTCTGCTCTCAATAGAGGCGACATTCGGACCGCTAAAGACACTACTGGCGCGCCTGGACGAACAGCACCCCGAGCAGGCGCATGCGCTTCGATCGGAGATCCTGCAACTGATCCGTGACAATACGGAGGGGAATGTGTTGCGCCAGTTCTATTTGCTGTCGCAAGCGACAAAGAAGGATCCTGCCTGACCGACCGCGGGTCGATTTTTATGCCCAACCCCCAGTGATGAATGCCACGATGATGAACTTTCTCTCGGTATCGACAATCAAGGCTGGATTCGTCCATTTTGCTTCAGATCATTCCAGCGGCGGCTCTCAGCGGGCACACCGCGGGCCTGTCTCCAGCGAGCACCTAAAATATGCTTTGCATTACCGGTAATCGGGCACGCACAGCGTAGGCCCGGCTTTGGGGGCAACGCTGCAATGGGCTGGCCTTCGTTTACCCCCATGTCAAATGCTTGCTGGATAATGAGGGGCGGCCGCAAAGGCTTGCAGCGCACGCGCATCGCCATTTAGTGGATTGGATGGCTTCCATTGCTGTACGCCTATCTGCATCCATTCAGCGGTTCTGCCGCATGATGCGCTTGCTTTTGGCGCCCGGTTTCGACGCCGGCGTTACCCAGTGGGTTTGATAACGAGGATTCCGATGAATAAGCCACGCCTGATCTATTTCGATTTCCCCGCAAGCCGGGGCGAAGAGTGCCGCATTGCCTTGCACCTGGCGGGAATCGATTTTGAAGACGTTCGCGTACAGACAAAAGACTGGCCCGCGATGAAGGAAAGCACGCCCTTCGGCGCTTTGCCGGTCCTCGAGATGCCGGGAAAACCGCCGCTCGCGCACTCCAATGCCATCCTGGTGCTTATCGGACGGCAGCATCACCTGCATCCGCAAGATGACTTTGAGGCCGCCCGGCACGAGGCGCTGATGTCGGCAGTCGAGGATATTCGCCACACGATTTCGCCGACGCTGCGTATCACCGATCCGGAACAAAAGCGCGTAGCCCGCGAGGCGTTGGCTGCCAACGAATTGAAGACGTGGGCCGGTCAGGTCGAGCGCCAACTCGGTGATGGTCCATTCATAGGTGGCGCAAAGCTCCAGGTTGCAGATTTGAAGCTCTACATGATGGCGCGATGGCTGACGTCGGGTGTTCTCGATCACATACCGACGTCCGTTCTTGACCATTGCCCCAAGCTGCTTCGGTTACAGGAGGCGGTCGCTGGACACGCAGGAGTCCAGGGTTGGTTGAAGCGCCAGAAGGGATGAACCGGCTGTCGAAAAGGTGTCAAGCGCGGAAATCTCTTGATCGACGCCAGCGCAAAGGTTAGGCCGCTTTCGCGCGCAAACGGGCTGTCTGGCACTTCCTTCGGCACAGGCGCAAAAAACAAGGGCCTACATCGCTGTAAGCCCTTGAAATAATGGCGCGCCCGGCAGGATTCGAACCCACGACCCCTTGGTTCGTAGCCACGTAATCCGCCGTAATCGTTTGATTTTAAAGGTACTTTTAGAGAGGTCGCCCGTCCACGCTTCCCTCTGTACGGTACAGTTATCCACAGGCTGAGTCCCACCAAACTCCACGGAGAATTTTCAACACCGAGGCGTGCCAAGTCCTTGTGGGTCAATGTCGTTCATGCCGCGCCCGCGGCCCGCCTTCCCAAAACTCGACGACATCGTTCAGAACCGTCGACCGCGGTGACATGGTTGAAATCCGAACCTAAGCGCAACTTAAGCGCGTGCACGGCATCCCAGCCAACCAAGCGCGCTAACTGAGCGCCGAAGGGGGCACGCTTGGCGTGCACCTAGCCAAAGCCTGGGGGCGAGCCAAGGGCACAAGGCCAACACGCAGCTTCCACCGGTTGTCTCGCCAAGTTCGCTCGCCAGGCAAACGCCCGGTTCCGCCAACGCCACACCGGCACATTCCATCGAAAGGCAATTATTGTTGAAAGGCGAACACTCGAAGCTTCGCAACCCTGATTGCATCAAGAGAGGAGAAGCCGATGGAGGAAAAACGCCCCCCGGTCGCCCGAGAGGCGCTGTACGAGGAAGTCTGGCGCGACCCCATGACCATTGCTGCGCCGCGATACGGGCTATCGGACGTAGGACTGGTGAAGATCTGCAAGAAGTTGCGCATCCCCGTGCCGGGACGGGGCTACTGGGCGAAGCTCCAAGCAGGCCGTCCCACGTGTCAGCCACCCCTGCCCGCCCTTCCCCCGGGAACGCCTACACCCC
>Ga0209698_10000608_pt1 | contig 41139 bp, 51 predicted proteins | sample LitLauG_LLR_2012_FD_187203 | JGI IMG/M metagenome (GOLD analysis project Ga0209698, IMG submission 187203) | Freshwater sediment microbial communities from Pennsylvania, USA - Little Laurel Run_MetaG_LLR_2012 (SPAdes) (version 2) | ecosystem: Environmental > Aquatic > Freshwater > Creek >... | reverse complement strand
TGCGGCGGGGCTTGCGGCGCTTGACCGGACTCTTGCGCGCCTTCTTGGCAGGCGCTTCGGCCTTGGGCGTCGGGGCAGCGCTGCGGCCCACGGGCTTGGGGGGCGCTGCCTTGGCGGCGACGGGGGACTTGTCTGCGGGTTCGTTCATGGTGGTGCGGCTCCTCTTGAGTGCCTTGGAAGTGCGCAGGCGCGAGAGCCACGCTGCGGCAGAATTCATCGGGGCGCCGGGCGCCCCACTCTCGACGGATTTCATGGGGATTGCCACTACGATGCCAACGCTTTCACGAGAACATCGAGCTTGCGGTTCATCTCCTGCTGTTCGTGAAGGATCGCCGCGAGCGCGCGAAAGAGGGCGTCACCCTCCTTGCGCCGCGCCAGGACCGCAGCGCCTTCCTCCTTCGCGACGCTCGCGCGGCGCTCGACATCCTTGAAGAAGTCGTTGGCGAACGTGTTGAGCTTGCGCCCGCCCGTCTTGGTGTAGCCGCTCATCTTCTTCGGCATGACCTTGGGCACCCCGAGTTGCTTGAGACCGCGGCGCGGCGTCTTCTTGCGGATGGCTGCCAGGATGGCGTCACGGTGCTCGCCGAGCACCTTCTCGTCAACGAACACGCCGCTCTTCGGGCCTGGACGGGCCGGAAGGCCGTGCGCCTTGACGTACTCGTGCACGAGCGGGTGGTGGGCTGCGTTGGTGTGCAGCACCTTGGACATCGCCTTGTAGACGCTGATATAGGCCATGGCATCACCTCACGAGCGGCGCAGGGAGACCTTGGTCTCCTTGGCGGGCCTGACGGTGATGAAGTAGCGATCGAAGGACTCGACGCCGGGGATGGGTTCGCCCTCTTCGAAGCGCGCGGCAACCGCCGTGCTCGTGAGGCGCTTTTGCAGGAGATCGAAAGCGCCGGTCTTGGCGATGAACGCATGGAGCGCGGGCCAGTCGGTCGCGTTGAAGACGCGCTGGCTCTTCCTCTCCGCGGTACCGACTGCGCCCTTGGCGCCGTTGATGCCGCTCGCGTCAAAGAGCGCGCCGAGGGCTTCCATCTTCGCGGCGATCTCGGCTTCCTTGGCCTTCAAGGTTGCGTTGATCGCGTCGCGCTCTTCCTGCAGAAGCTGGATCTCGTCGACGATTTCGCCGACGGTGGGGCTGGTGGTCTTGGACATTTCAATCTCCAGAGAGTTGAGTTCGTAGTTCGCAGTTCGTAGCAAGGCCAGTTTCTGGATGGGTACTGGCAGACCCAAAATCAGGTGTTCGGTACTGCACGTGGGAGACTGCTGCGGAGACCCGCGGCACTCGTAAGGCTCACATTGCAGCTTGCAGGGCCGTCCCCCTCCTGTCTCTCTGCCCTACGAGTATTCGGTACGTACAGCCCAGCAGAGAGAACCACATCACGACATCCACGCTACGCTTCTTTTGCGGACTTTGCAACCGATTTATCTTGACCGAAACGCGGTAGGGGGCAGGATGATTCCCGGCGCCCTGGGGTTCTGCATCGCTTGACACGCGAGCTGCCACACCCCCGGCGCGATCCGTCCATCCCCCAGCGCGGCAACGACCGCAGGGTGGAGCTGCCGCACGACGTTATCCGCGCACATCACGAGCACGGTGCCGTCGGACTTGAGTTCGAATCCGAGCTGCTTGCCGCCATTGGGGAGCCAGAGCTTGGGCGTGATTTCCATTGCAAGTACTCCAGTGCGCAGGTGTAGTGGGACGGACGCGGCTGCTCATGCATCTCGGGCCAGTAGAGCTTGACCCCGTCAAAGAGTTTGATGTGCTCGGGCAGCGGGCGCACGGCGCACCACGACCCGAGGAGCGGCCGGTTGCAGAGAAAGCAGCGCCGCAGCGCCGCCTGGGTCACGGCGGTGGAGTTCTCGTCCCACATCCGCCGCAGCGCTGCGTCTTGCGCTCTTCGGTAGGCGCGCCCAGCGGCGGACTCGCGCATGTCACTGGAGCGCCGTGAGCATGTTCTGGCTGACGGTGCGCTCGCCATAGCGCAGCTCCACCGCTTCGCGCGCCGCCGATCGCGTGGCGTAAAAATCGGGGAGCGCCGGGGGCTTGCCCGCTTCGTTCTTGTCGATGAAGGACACCATGTAGAGCACGTCCTCCTTCTTCTGCGACTGCGGAATCTTGATCGTGACTTCGGCCACGACCTTGCCATCCGGGAGGTGCAGGAAGTAGTCGGAGTGGTCGCCGTAGAGCCATGCGTGCTCCTGGCCCGCAGGACCGTTGGCGCCGATCATCTGCAGCGCACGGATATTGGGATTGCTTCGGTGCTCGCCCATCTCACTTCTCCTCGTGGTAGGTAATCGGAAAACTACTTGATGAGCTCCAGGTTGCGAAGCTCGTGTTCGGAGAGCTGGAACGTCGCATTCACGGGGAGGTGGTTCCAGTAGTACTGGAACATCTCCGCGCGCTGTCGGTGGCTCGCACGATGGCTCCTGAAACTCGTGCTGAGATCGTTGCTGCTGTTCGATATCCCTGGCGGTACTTCCGGCAGCGACTCCAGCTGGTCGAGGTAGTAGCGCTCCCGATCAGCGTGGTACGCAATGCGCTCCTCGAAGTGGCGCAGGAGTTCCGCCGACTGCACTTCGCAAACAAATCCCTTGATGACCATGACTACTTCCTCCTCATCCGTTGGGAACCGCCCATGCACTGAATCTGCAGCACATCCTCGTGCACACGAATCGCGACGGGCACGCCGTTATCGCGCGTGCACTCCTGCGAGAACCGCGAAGCGTACTGCACTGCGCGCTCGCGCTCAAGCACGGAGAGCTGGCGTTCGAACACGTCCACTGGTTTCGTCCAGATCACCATGGCCGTCGTGAACCCAGCCCCGAAGAGCATCACCGTCACCACCGCCCGGTCGCCGAGCGTCATTGCAACGGCTCCTCTTTCTTGTACTTCTCATTCATTTCCTCGGTGGTGCGCTTGGCTGCCGCACGAAGGTGGTAGACAGCCGCAAGCCATGCCTGCCAGCAGTCCTCCTCGTGTCCGAGGGGCATCACGACGGGAAACTGCGTCCGGTACCAGTGCCTGAATGCGGGGCTCTTCATCGCATCTCCTTTTTTGCCTTCGCCTTCTGCGACTTCTCGAAGGCCACCTCCTGGCGCACCGCCATCGCGTAGCACGCGGCGAGCGATGTCCAGAACGTCTTGCGGGTGCGCAGATCCCGAAAGCCGATCGTGTCCCCTGGGGCGAGCGTCACCATGTACTGCCGACGGTTGATGCCAAGCCCGCTGCTTTTCCTTCGCACTTCCTTCGTGAGTTCCGTTGCCATGGTCAGACTCCTTAGAGAGATGGGGGCCGGAGCCCCCGTTGGTTCACCTGGGTAGTTCGATCTTCGTGAGCTTGCTCTTGGCGCGCGTGATCGCAACGTACATGAGGTTGCGCTCCTGCTCCTGCTGCCAGGGCTGCTTCGCCCACTTGCTGGGGCACACCGAGGGGTTGAGCCAGAACACGTGATCCGCCTCAAGCCCCTTGCTCTTGTGGATCGTGGCGAGCGTGAGGTTGCGCCGCCCGGCGTCGGAGAACATCTCGTCGAGCACGCGCAGGAGCTCGGCGACCGTACGCGCGTTCTCAGGCAATCCGCCCACGACGACGAGCAGGGAGTCCACCTTGTCCTCGATCGCGGCTGCCAGGGCCTCCTCGCCCTTGGCAATGGCCTTCTCCATCTCCCGGGTCTTGTAGGCTTCCAGGCGCAGCTGCAGGGCATCGATATCGCGCGCCTTCATGCGCCGCACGAGGGCCTTGAGACCTTCCCCAATGTCCCGGCCCATGATGTGGCAGGGGATGCGCTCACGCAGCAGGCTGTAGGCGAGCGCCACGAGGGGCTTCGTGTTGCGGCACACGACAAGGTCATCGGCGCTGAAGATGCCGTGGTTCCACTCCTCGCCCATGCTGCGCACGACTCCGTCAACCGCATGCTCGTGCGCCTGGATGATCGGCACGTACTGGCGCGCGTGATCGACGATCGACTTGGCGCAGCGGTAGGAGACGGAGAGCGGGAGCTCCGCCGCCTTGAACTCCTCGCGGATGAGCTGCAGCGAGTTGCCATCGGCACCGCGGAACCCGTAGATCGCCTGGGCGGGATCGCCCACCGCGACGAGCCGCGCGCGCGGGCGCAGGATCTTGCGAAGGATCGCGCGCTGGATCGCGTTCGTGTCCTGCGCCTCGTCGACGAACACCCAGTCGAACGTAGGGAGCTTGATGCCCTTCAGGACCGCGAAGTAGAGCATGTCGTCGAAGTCCATGTCGAGCATGCCATTGCTCATTTCGAGGAGCTTGCGCGCGAGCTCGATGCCGCGTGCGATCGTGGCATCGTCGGAATCAAGCTCGATGTTGTGCTTGGCGACGATGTCGGCCCACACGCCTTCGGTGTCGGGCACGAGGGCGTGCACACCTTCCTGGCGCGCGAGCCCCACGAGCTTGCACGCAAAGGCGCCGTAGAGCCGCCGCTCCTCGTCCTCGAAGGTCAGTTCGACGAGGTTGCGCAGCTTGTTCGTGTTGACTTCGCGCACGCCCAGCGCCCGCGTGACGGGGCCGTAGCACAGGGAATGGAACGTGCGCGCCTGGACGTGCGAGGGAACGCGGGCCTTGAGCTCCTCCGCAATCGCCTTGTTGAAGGCGAGGAAGACCGCATCGCCCTGCGTGAGCTTGAGCGCCTCGACGACGGTCGTCGTCTTGCCGGAGCCCGCAACGGCGTTGATGATCGCGTTGCCGTGCCCCGTGGCGACGAAGTCGAAGATGGCCTGCTGGTAGGTGGAGGGTTGCATGGCGGCTCCTAGACGGTGAGGGAGTCGCCGACGAACTCGCGCACTTCGCCGGTCACGTAGTTGCGGGCGGCGTTGGCTGCCTTGGTGAACCCCACGCGCCAGGGGATGCCCCACTCGCTGCACACTTGGTTGATGCGCGTGCGGGTCGTGGCGGTGAACCAGCCGCCGGTGCAAAAAGTCACGCGACCGTCCGCATGCGCGGTAACGACGGGGGTCTTGTGGAGGACGACGACGCGTGTGCCGTCGGGCAGCGTCGTGACGGTGGTGTTGTTGCGGTTGATGCGGTGCGTTTGGGACATGGCAGGCTCCAAGAGAGAGGTGGTACAGGACGAACAGTAGACTTACCTGCCGCCTATGTCAACAACTTTCTTTTGCCTCATTTTTAGGCAGTTTGTCATAATCCCGGCGCCGCTCCCTTGATGACTCCACCCTGGGGGCCAATGCTCCAGCGCCCGCGCGTGACCTTCACGAAGCCTCCAGAATCGTTGAGGATGGCAAGGAGCGTCTTGCGATCGCTCCCTATCTCCAGCTCCTCAATCTCGGCCCAGCGCGCCTCCGTGGGGTTCCCAGCGACCCTCGCCTTGAGGTGCTTGGCGGCGGCGTGCAGGGTCGGGAAGTACTTGGGCTCGTTGCAGTTCACGTAGTAGAAGATCACACCTCCTCCACCACCGCATTGTCCGTCTCCCGGGGCGTGCCCGTGAGGAGCGCATCGATCTCGGCGAGGCGCGCCGTGAGCACGCGCCGCTCCCGAAGGAGATCGCTTTCATAGCGAAACCCCTCGATGCACTCCACAATCTGCACGTTGTACTTGTAGGAGCGAAGCTCGCGGGCCTTCGCCTGCGCCGCGCGCAGCGTCTTCCACACCTCGGCGTTGGACTGCACGTCCCAGTGCCCCGTGAAGGCGCCGTGGCGCCGCTTGTAGAAGAGGGTATGGTCGTTCGCCTTGCGGATGACGTAGGCCACGATCAGCGCTCCACGATGTCGTGGACTTCGTGCTCGCGAGCCTGGGACATAAGCTCGAACTCGCAATCAAAGACACGCTCCATGTACCGCACAGCGTTCTTGAACTGAAATCCCTCCCAGTGCGCCAGGAGGCGCTCGGCGTCCGTCACGCAGATCGTGAGGCGGTTGACCCCGGTGAGTCCGTACATGACGTACTCCTCGCCCTCCTTGCGAAGAAAGGATGCGGCGCGCGGGCCGACCATGCGTGTGCCCTTGTCGACGTGCTCCTTGAGCTCTTTTGCGGTAAGAATTGCCATGGCAGTGCTCCTAGAGGGAAGGTTGCGCGGCAATCGCGCGGGTGAAACTGTGGGAGAGCTTGCAGCGGCTGCAAGTGACCTGGGCGGGTTGATCCGTCACACGGCCCGTGTCCGCAGCGCGGCGGGAGGCGGCGCACGCCTTACCCCAGTCCTTGACGCGCCAGTGCACGAGCGGCCCAGCACTGGCGGGGACCGGCACGAGCTGCTCGGGATGCGGCTTCCAGGCGGCGATGCGGCCCCGCTGCCACGTCACGTACTCGGTGAGCTGCTTGAGCGTCACGCGCTCGACCCGCTCCGCGCGCACCACGTTGAGCTTGCGCGCAAGCTCGATGGCGTCTTCGTGATGGCCGTGCGTTTCGATCTTGTAGCGCCCTGCGTGCGGGCCTTCCACGACGAGCCAGAAGCGATCGTATTCGTAGCCGCTTTGCCCCGTGACGTGCTCGGTCTCGATGGTGCCGAGGACCCAAACGTAGCCGGGGCTCCAGCCGCCGCGCGCCCTGGGATGCGCTTTCTGGACGTACACCTCCTTCCACGCCTTGGGCTGCGTGGGGGTGCGCTCCAGGTCACGGATCGCCGCTTCGACGAGGCGCATGCGCCCCAGGGCGTCATCGATCGCCGCATCGATGAGCCCCTTGCTTTCCTCGAAGGGCTTGTAGTCGGAGCCGGTGCACACGCCGGAGAAGAAGCCCCACTTCGTCGTGTAGCCGTGCTTGGCGAGCACGCCGCGGGGGAGCTTTTGAAGGCTGCCGCAAATCTGGCAGGTACCGCTATGGGTTGCAGCTTGCATGGTCAATCTCCAGGAGAGAGGGGTGGTACAAGCCGAACAGTAGACTTATCTATCCGGTATGTCAACACCCCCAAATTTCCCTGGGCTGCCTAATTTTTGAGCGATCCGTTTTCAGAAGCTGCTGCAGCTCCCATAGCACGAAGGCAGGCCCCATCTTCTCGGGGCAGCGCGCCTCGATCGCGCGCACGAAATCCCCGCTCGTGAGCGATTCGACGATCGCATCGTAGGCGAGCCACACGCGCGGGTCGGTGTAGCTGCACTCGAAGTGCGTTGCGATGATCCCTGCCCAATCGCCGCGGATGCCCATCTCGTTCTCCTAGTAGTTCTTCGGGATGTTGCCCCGGTAGGCGTGGGGCTTGGTGTCGATCTCCTTCTTCCACGCCATATCGTCTTCGCCGCCCCAGCGCTCGATGTTGCGAACGCAGTACGCGGTGATGTTGACGCGCTTGCCATCCTTCCTGGCCGAGAGCACGCGCTTGGCGTGCTCGTTGTCGCGCGTCCACAGGTTCACCGCGCGCTTGAAAACGGAGGTGGCGTACTCCACGGGCCGCGCCCCTTGCGCCTGCATGAGCGCCTGGAAGGCCGCGCACGCCTCGTTGAACGTCACGATGTCGCGCACCGCCTGCTGCACGAAGCTCTTCTCGGTCCAGCGATCGGCTTCCGTGACGGAGAGCTCCTCCAGCTCATGGTGGCGCGCATTGACGGGCGCCGCAGCGCGCGGATCGTAGTCGGCGAACACCCCCCAGGCGCGCATCTTGCGAGCCACCCCGATGAGCTTGCCGCCGCCTCCGCCCTCGAACCATTCGCGCAGCGCGTTCCAATAGCTGGGGTCCTTGCGTCCGATGATCTCGGGGAAGAAAAAGCGCCGCGTGTCTTCGGTGATCCGCAGCGGGTTCGTATGGTTCGTGGTGATGACGATGTTGATGCGGTTGGCGACATCGCGGCTGCGCACGTACTTCTCGTTGACGCGCAGCGTCTTGTTCGTGATGATGGAATTGAGCTTGGCCTGCTGCATCTTCAAAGAGTTCACATCGTCGAGCTGCACGAACATGCGCTCCCCCACGAACTCCATCCGGTCATCGATGTTGCCTTCCGAGATCGAGGTGTAGTTGTCGGGCCCGTAGCAGTGCATCCCGACCATCTCGGGAAAGAAGCTCTTCCCCACTCCTTCGGCCTCACTTTGCAGCACCGGCACCACGTACTGCTTGTTGATCTCGGGAAAGGCGAGCGGGTACATGTACCAGAGGAACATGTGGTACCAATCCTCTTCACCATGAAGGAGCATGAGCCCATCGCGAAAGCGCTCTATATCCTCCAGGTCCGCATCCGCATCGGGCGCCTGCCCCCAGCCCTTCCAGCGGTTGAAGACGCCATCGGGCGCGATCTCGCTCTCGCACCCGGGGCGGTAGTCCGCCGTGCGCACTTCGCTGCGGCCCCGCCACTGCAGCCAACCATTACCCAGCGGCATCGCGCGCTCGCGGAAGGTGTGCAATCCTTCGCGCGTGATCGTGAGCTCGGTCATCGCCACCTGATCGGTATTGGCGATCGTGAGGAAGTTGTCCTTGGCGTGGAACGATCGTGTCTTGCGATCCCCGATGGCGTGAAGATCGCGCACGTAGACGTACTTCGCATCGATCGAGAGGAGTTTCTCGGCGCTCGCATCGGCTTCGGAATCGTGGTGCACGCGGCGATGGAACTCTTCTGCATCCATGTCGGGATTGGCAACGAGGAAATCATCGACCGCCCATTTCGTCGCCACATCGACATTGGGATTGCGCTGCAGGATGCAAACGCGCGGCTTGGCGTTTGCCAGCACAAGGCGCGAGCAAAGGCGGCGCGCCGCGGTGCTCACTTCGGGTTTCAAGCCCCGATACCCTGCATCGATGTCGAAGACGACGTACACGATGCGCCCCGCAGCGGCGCGCGCAAGATCGGGAAGGAGCTCCATGTCGCGCCCACCCTTCTTCTTGCCCGGGGCAACGGAGCTCACGCCGCCCAAACCCACGGCATAGAGTCCGCGCTGCGCGATCGCAAGCGCCTTTTTCTCGCCCTCCGTCACGATGAGCGGGTAGTGATCTTCCTTGAAGTACTCCGTCCAATCGAGCGTAGGCGGGATGTAGAGCTCGACGGGCGTGCCGGGCTGCTGCAGGTACTTGGGGCGCGGGTCCTTCGTTGCGAGCGCGTCAAAGCCCGTGCGGGGTTTCCAGTAGACGCGCGTGCGCGCAAAGTCCCCCAGGGGCAGCGGGCGCAGCGTGCCGTCCTCGTTGAATCGGTAGTACTGGAACGTGAGGATCGCGTCGGCTTCCTTCACGTCGAGCTGGGGCGCGACAACGGCAACGAGCGCCGGGTCCGTGTGGGGATTGGCCGCACGCATGGTGTCGGGATCGAACGCAAGACCACTGCGAGCAAGGTCGTTAATGACGAGCTGTGGAGGGGATGACACGCAAGCCTCTTCGAGAGAAGGGTAATCAGGCTACAACGATTTCACATGGCTGTCACTGGTTCTTGTCAAGGAGCTTTCGAAGAGCGCGGGCGTAGGCGATCGCCTGCACCTGCTGGTTGGTGAGGAGCCCTGTGGGACGCACAGGCGGGCGCTGTGGGAAGGCTTTCTCCCACACGTCCTTCACGTAAAGGTCCCCGGCTTTCTTGCCCCTGGCGGTCGTGATCGTGCGGTAGCGACGGCGCTGGTCCTGGGTGCAGTGCTCGTTGAACCAGCGCCATGCGCTCGCGGCGGTGTAGCGAGGACGGTTGAAGTGCTGCGCCTCCTTGGCGGCGAGGAGCTCGGGAAGCTCGATCGCGGCCAAGCGCTCGAACTCGTGCAGGAGATCGTCGTCCTGGGCAATGCGGAAGTGGAGCTTGTGCGTGAGGAAGGAAGAGGTGTCCATTCGGGGCTTTGCGCTGAAAATTAAGGGTGTGGTAGTTTGCGGTTAAGTCTGCGCCGAAGAGGGTCGAGTGTCAAATTCGGGGTGGTACATGTGATGTACCAAAGTGATGTACCAAAAAAGTCGTTTTGAATCAGTGCTTGCACACTGGTACATGCGGTACATTACTTTTCGCCAAAACTCTTTTATATAAGTGTTTTGCCATAATATACGCATTATGTTATGTATACACTTTTCTATAGCTTTTTAGAAGGTAATGTACCAATGTACCTATATTCCAAACCTTCTTTTCTCCTCTGAAAACCCGCTGGTACATGAGTGGTACATGACTTTTCCTCGTGTACCACCAGCATCCTCCCTTCCCCCCAAGGCGCTCGCGTGATACCTTCCGCTGCGTTGGTGCGGTCAGCGCACTGAGCCACGGACTGCGGTGTCGATGCCGGGATCCTCTCGCCCCAAGCGCAAGCCCCCGGCGCCAAACGATGCAACGCCACGCCGCGCGCCGTTGCCCACAGCGGACGACCCGCCGCCTACGGGGCGCGAGCTCGATGACCGCAAGCACTTCCTCACCTACTGGCAGCCCGTCCCGCCGCCGATCACCGACGACGAGGCACGCGAGTACATCGAGCGATTCGATCGCCTCTCGATCGGTCGTGGGCCTGCGGAGTCCCAGCTTCCTACCGACGAAGCGCTCACCGAGGAAGAGCGCTGGCAGCGCTCGCAAGGCTGGACTCCGTACGAGCTCCTCACGCATGCGATGCATCAACCGTTCCTTCCCTTTCGCGATCGCATCGGCATCGCAAAGGCGCTCCTTCCCTACCAAATGTCCGAGAAGCCCAAGCGCATCGCAGGCGTTGAGGGTGAGCCTGCCGTGAACGGTTCGATCGTCGCGATTGGCAGCACGACGATCGACGTATCGAAGCTCTCCGACAAGGAGCTTGAAATGCTCTCGAAGATGCTGGAGAAAGCGAGCAAGACATGATCGTGCTGCACGTCGAGGAAGATGGCGGTCGGCTTCACCTCATGGCATCGCGCTATGCAAGCGTGCGCCTGGAGACGAAGCGCGGCGCATCGATCGAGGAGCGCCCGGTGACGGAGACCGAGCAGGAGCTCTGGCTCGCGTGGTACGAAGGATTTCGCAGCGGGCTCGTCAACGCGACGAGCGCATGTGTTGGCGGCAACGCTTGAACCTCTCGGGAGTCTCTCATGCCTTTTGATCGTCAGTTCCCGCCGCAACAATCGGGCACATCGCAATCCGGGTTCACGCCGCGCATTGCGATCCCGGTGTCGTTCGTCGACATCGTGCGCCAAGCCAAGATTGCATTGGGTGGCGCGCGCAGCGTGAAAATACAGGTCGAGTCTCCCATCTTTCGAGAGAACTACAAGGCGGTGAGCGCTACGGGCAACCTCTTTGTTGGTGCGGTGTCGGTGCTCGGCTTTCTTTGCGCTACGTCGAGTTCGGGAACGCTCAACCTCTACGATTCGGCGACGACCACGACGACGGATCCCGTGACGGGCACGCTCTCGCTCGTGGCAGGTACGTACTACCCGATTCCTGCCAACGTCACGCAAGGCATCTACGCCGTGATCGGAGGCACTGCGACCGGCACGCTCTATCTCGGATCGGCAACTGGGATCGTTGCGCGGCTGCGATTCGGGAACTTCGCTTCCGTTGTCGACACTGCGCACGACGCGCCGATTCGCGCTGATGTCGGTGATGCACCAGTGATTGCGATACCGGCCAATGCAACCTACCTTGTCGTGGCTCCGGATGTGAATCAGGCGCCGACCGGCACGGCTCCGATCAACATGAACGTTCTCTTGGGGTGAGCCATGGCTTGGTATGTCGACCCTTCATTGAGTGGCACGGGCGGCAAGGGAACGATTTCGTTACCCTACACGCTTCTCGATTTACAGACGGCGATCGCGAACACGACGAACCCGTTGAACTGGGGTGGTCTGCCGATTCTTTTCAAGTCCGGCACGTTCGGGCGTCTCACATCTACCCTCACTCCACCTGCTACGGCGAGCAATCTGTCCCTGGGTGTCTACGGGACTGGGGCGAAGCCGATCTTATCGGGCACTGCCCTCAACGCGACTGCGTGGACAGTCAACGCGACCTATCCGAATATCTGGCAGACACCGCACGTCAATGATGATCGCTGGTTCGTCGGCGGAAGCCCCAGCAACAATGCCGTGGTGTCTGCAGTGGCCTCGGCGTACAGCTCGCTCAACGTTCTCAACAACCCTTACGGCACGTCGCTTCAGAAGACGACGAGCGTTGCGCTTGTTGCCTCCACTCCGTTTAGCTATTACAACGACGGCGTGAACGCCTACGTCAATCTGTCGGGCTCCAATCCCAACAACCTCGTGATGGAGTACAGCAGCATTCAGCGCTGCTTCAATCTCACGAGCACGCAGGGAAACTTCTACGCGGAATCGCTTCGTTTTGCGGGAGCGTATGACGACTGCTTCTTTTTGCAGTTCTCGAACACGCTTCCTCTCATCGGCTCCTACACGCTCAAGCACTTGGAGATTGACTCGTCCTGCGCTCGCAACGCGCAGGAGAATACGAGCATTCAGCTCTTTGGCGCAGGGCCTGGGCTGAATGGTCTCGTCCAGGGCGCGTACATCGAGGACATGCTCATCACGAACGGGCTGCGTGGTTCGCTCGACTTGATGGGCATTCAAAACGGAACGTTCCGCAACATCCGCATCGACAATTGCGGACAGGGGCTTTACCTGTGGCAGAACTGCAATAGCAACGACTTCAACGGCATCCAGGTCACGAACAACATCGCTTGCAATTCGTCGGTGACGAACCCCGGACCCTGCTTCACGCAGTCGGGCACTCCAGGCGGTGGCGATGGGTCGAACTACAACAATCGCTTCACGTCGTCCGTCTTCATAAATTCTGGTCTGCAGTGCATCCTGAATACGGGCGGCTCGTTGATTTTCGATCATTGTGTGATTGTCGGCACGCAAAACGCAACCACTTCGCAGCCCAGTGGTGCAACCATCTACTCGGCCAATGCCACGTCCACCTATGTGAGCGATTCGACCGACACGACGCTTACGAACTGCGTCATCGGTGCTTTCATGCTCAATGGTGTCGCTTCTACGTACAGCATCTATGGGCAGACGAATCCGTACAACTCCCTGCACGGGGATTACAACGTCTACTTCTCGTACACCACGGACGCGCCGAGCGTTGCGAATAGCAACAGATTCATCGGCGCAATCAACAACTCCACGCAAAATGGTTTCGCTACGTGGCAGGCTGCAGCTGCGCCGATGGACGCGCACTCGGCGTTCTTGCCCTATGGTGATCCTGGATTCACGTCGCAGTTCCAGCCCTCGATCTTCACCAACAACCCTCCTGGGTACTTCGGGCGTCCTGGTCAGTACATGACCCCGAATGGTCTCAACCTGATGCCGTTCAACGACAGCACTGCTCCCACGACGGCGCTGCAGCTCGTTGGCACGGGGCTCTCGACGTGGCAGCTCAACACACTCGCGCCCGCTGCCCCTGTCACGGGGACTTCCGCCAATGCGTCCTACACCTGGAACACGGGGACGTGGAACTTCAAGATCACCTACGTCACGCTGGGCGGCGAGACGCTGCCCGGTCCGGCGACCGCGCAGGCGGTTACGAGCGGGACCAATGGGCCGACGATCACGGCCCCTGCGAATCCTCCAGCGTCTGCTATCGGATACAACGTCTACGCGCAATTCAGCACAGTCGGTGGGCAGTACTACAAGCAGAACAATGTTCCGATCGCGATCGGTTCGAACTGGACTTCGCAATTTGCGCCCGTGGTTCCCAATGGCGCTGTCATCACGGGAACGATCGCTGCCAACGGTACATCGCTCACCGTCAACTCCACGATCTTTGGCACGGTCGTCACCGGCATGGGAGGACCGTACTTCGCAGGGCAGACGAACTCGGCGCTCACGACGATCTCCGGCAGCGGCAGTCCATGGACCGTGAGCGGAATCACTTCGGTTGCAGGTGTCTCGGCCGTCATTATGTACCTCACTGCGGCTGGAGTGGGGTGGCCTTACGCGTCGCAAGCTCCCACGCTGCCTCCGCTCATCGCGCCCCCTGGTGATCTCAACAGCCATACGTTCTATGGCACGAACAGCGACATCGGTTGCGTGCAAAGCTACAACCAGAACGACCCCGCACTCGCAAGTTGAAGGAACCACCATGCTCGAAGTGCTCAAGCTCGCGATCGCCCTCTACCTCGTCCTCACGGGTGGCTGGGTGCTCTACATCACGTACGCATCGCTCGCGTTCCACTGGCCGACGATGACCAAATGGAAGTGGGCTCTCGCGCCCTGGCTCCTCTTCGGTCTCGCGCTCGACGTGGTGATGAACGCCACGCTTTTTACGATCGTGTTCGCAGACCTCCCTCGTGAATGGACGCTCACGCAGCGCTTGACGCGCTATCGCGCGTTTCACGACGGCTCCTGGCGGCAGCGCGTGGCGGACTACATCTGCCCCAATATCCTCGACATCTTTCAATCGGGTCACTGCTGACCCATCCACTGGAGACTTGCAATGGACGAACAGAATCACGAAGGTGCTCCGACGCAACCGATGGGCGATGAGGAGAATGCAAGGCGCCAGCAGGATGCGCAGCGCGGGCAGCAGCAGCTCGACCTCGTCGTAGGCACTCACCCGCTCGACATCTCCGTAGGAGGAATGCAGCGCGCCGCGATGACGGATGGCTCGCAAAGTGGGCAGGGCAGCCCGCAGGAGATGCGCTCCACATCAGGAGCTTCCATGCAAGGGCCTGCGATACCTCCGAACATGAGCCCGTTCTTTCGCGCGCCGCCTCCCCAGGCGCTTCCTCCGGCGCCTCCGCCGCCCGATGAGCACTACGTCGCGATCCACTCGGGCATCGTGCTCTCGGCGGCGCAGCAGCTCGCGGATCACGCAAGCGATGCCGCGGTTGGAAACGTGGTGCTCAACCCGGAGAAGGTGCAGGCGCTTGCCGAAGCCGTACACGAGTCCGCCAGCGCGATCCTCGATCACGTGGAGCCGCACAGCACGGTTGCGCAGCAGGCCGCAGCGCAGTCCGCGGAGAACACGCCTGCGTCCGCTGAGGATCTTGCGGCGCACGCCAACATCCTGGAAAAGCACGAGGCGACTGTGCAGGCGAGCATCGGCGCGCTCAATAGCGCGGTGCGTGGCGCTGCGCAGCCCGCTCCTGCATCCTCCGGCACGCCGGGCTGGGTGTGGGGCGCCATCGCGGCGGTTGCCGCGGCGGGTGTCATTGCTGGGCTTCACTTCATGGGCGTGATCCGCTGATGGCATGACGCAGTTCACGGCAACGGAACTCAGCGCGATCAGTGGAGCGGTCGCGCTGGAGAGGGAGCGGCGCAAGTACCGCTCCCTTGTTCCATTCATGCGCGCCGCATGGAAGAGCGTGGAAGGCCCCGATGCGTTCTATTCGCACAACTGGCACCTCGACATGCTTGCTGAGCGCCTCGAAGCCTTCTATCGTCGCGAGATCAACAATCTCCTCATCAACGTGCCGCCGGGCTCGATGAAATCGATCCTGTGCTCCGTGTGTTTTCATCCTTGGGTCTGGAGCCAGGATGCCTCGAAGCGATTTCTCACTGCCAGCTACGGGGGAGACCTTTCCGTTCGAGACTCTGTGCGAGCTCGTGAGCTCATTGCAAGCGAGTGGTTTCAAGGTCTCTGGGGTTCAATGGTTGCCGTCGATCCTCGGAACGACTCCAAGACTCGCTTTCACACTGTCCAGGGCGGGTGGCGGATCGCCACTTCTGTCGGTGGTCGTGCAACGGGTGAGCACCCGGACTTCAAGATCGTCGACGATCCGCACAACGTGAAGGAGGCCGAGAGCGACGTGGAGCGCGAGGCGGCGATCACGTGGTTCGACCTTACGCTCTCGCTGCGGGGCGCCTCACGCAACGCGGGCACGCTCGTCATCATGCAGCGCCTGCATGCGAAGGATCTCACGGGCCATATCACGGAACTCGAAGACTTTCGCAAGAACTGGGAGCACGTGTGCATCCCGATGGAGTACGAGCCGGGGCGCATGACGCGCTCCAAGGTCTACATGAACGACCCGCGCGAGAAGGTCGGTGATCTCATGTGGCCCGAGCTCTTCCCCTTCGAGACGGTCGACGTGCTCAAGAAGCGCCTGGGCGAGTACGGCACGGCGGGGCAGATGCAGCAGCGTCCCTCGCCGATCGGCGGGGGCTTGCTCAAGATTACGAACTTCCGTCTTTGGGGTGCGGATCGCAAGCTCCCCGATTTTCTATTCGTCGTGCAGTCCTACGACACGGCCTTCACCGAGAAGACGGAGAACGATGCGACGGCGTGCACGGTGTGGGGTATCTTCGAAAAGCAGATCAACTATGGCGACTGGACTGGAAAGGTGAACTGCGCGCTCCTTCTCGATTGCTGGGACGATCGGCTCTCCTATCCGCAGCTTCGTAAGAAGGCGATGGAGGACTACCGTGCTACGTACGGTGGCATTGAGGAAGGTGGCGGCTTCAAACTCAACCATCCTCCGCGGCGCGCGGATCTTGTACTCGTCGAGGAAAAGGGCAGTGGTATTTCGCTGCTGCAGGATCTGCGCCAAGCCGGAGTTCCTGCACGTGGGTATGACCCGGGCCGTGCTGACAAACTGGTTCGCGCTCATCTGTCCGCGCCTATTCTGGAGCTGGGTCTGCTCTACGTGCTCGAATCGAAGAAGGAAGCAGGCAAGCCCATCATGTGGGCGCGTCCGTTCCTCAAGCAACTCGAAGAGTTCCCCAAGGGCGAGCACGACGACTACGTAGACACCTTCACACAGGCCGTGATCCTCTTCAAGAACGACGGACTGCTCGCGCTCCCCGAGATTCCGCGCGATCCTCCGCCACTCAAGGATTACCACAAGGCGCGAAAGCGCGGCGAGAATCCCTATGCCAAGTAAATCCGCCAAGCAGCACCGGTTCATGGAGGCGATCGCGCACTCGCCATCCTTTGCGCGCAAGGCCGGTGTGCCGCAGAGCGTGGGCCGGGACTTTGCGAGCGCCGATGTGGGCCGCAAGTTCGCCGACGGTGGCGCTGTTCCTCCATCGATGGACGATGCGCCCTTCCCGGTGAGCGCGCCGCCCCCAGCTCCTGGTGCCACGCCCATGCCCTACGGCGACCAGATGCGCCACCTTTGGGAGTTCACCAAGGGCGCGGGGCGTGGCGGCGTTGCGGGCGTCCTGGGTTTGCCGCACGGCGCGGTGACGGGCGCGCTCGACATGGCGGATTGGGCAACGCGCCCCGACGAGATGGAGCGCGGCGCGCCGGGCATGGCTTCCGATTGGATCAAGCGCAATATCCCGCTCTCCTCGGATGACATCCGCAAGTATGCGCAGTACCTGCGCAATCCTGCGCCCTCGCAGAGCCTGCAACACGCCGGAGATGTCGGGGAAGACATGGGGCAGTTCGTCGGCGACATGGGCGTGGGAGCGGGCGCCATCACGAGCAAGGCGCGCAGTGCGGGCGCGAAGATCCCGGCGCTCCTTCGCAAGTTCGGAGAGCACCCCACCGCGGGCACTCTTGCCGAGATGCCGCGCTATGGCGCAGGTGGCGATGCGGTCAAGGCTATCGAGTGGATGAAGAAGTTCTACGGCTTGCGGCGCGATGTGCCGCTGCAGCCCATCACGGGCACCGCCGCAGCGAGCGTGCTGCGCGGGGGCGAGACGCAAAAGGCGGCGGACTTTGCGCGCCAGCTCCAGAACGCCGCGCAGCAAACGGGCGCGCGGCCCGGCGCCTTGCGTGCGGTGCGCGAGGAGGCGATCAACCGGCTCACCGGCGGGAACCCCAACGCCACGCTCACGAAGAGCCAGCTTGCGGGGGCGCTCCAGAATCCTCCGGGACTCGTGCGCGTCATCAACCGCCAGGACGTGCTGCCCGAGAAGTGGCAGCGCAAGTTCGGCTTTGCGAATGACGAGGAGGAAGGACCGAGTGATGAAGCGGTCCATGACCGTGCGCACGAGATCCTTCAGGACTGGTGGGACAACGCGGATCATTCGGAGCATTACGACCACCAGGAAGTGATGCACGATGTATTCGATGATCTCGACAAGTATTTGCAGGGAAACGATGTCTCGTCCTGGAAAGCTGCTCATGCGCACGAGATGCTCAACGACATCCTCATGCAAAAGGGCCTTCCTCCCACGGGCTCGCTTCGTGAGCAGCAGGAGATGTCGGGCGTGCAGCGCAGGCTTCCTCTCATCGGTGGCAGCGGCAGTGCAAACGAAAGGGACTTAACCAAGCGTGAGCGCACGACGCTTGCAGATTTCTACCGCGCGGGTCTCTCGGGGGACACGGACACTGCGCACAACATCGCCACGCACCACCTGGGGATCGACACGGACGATCCCAACTACCACGCGTTCGTAAGTGACCTTGCGGATGCGGGGAATTTCCCGCAGTTCGGATCGCTTGCTCGGCTTGACGAGAAGGAGCACTTCGATCCGGGGTTCAACAATCTTTTTTCTGAGCACGTCAACAATCACCTGGATAGTGCGCGCGACGTATTCCACGAACGTCATTTTGATGATGCGTACGAAGAAGCAAGAAACGACCTGGGTGGTGATCGTGAGCCACAAGAAGCCGAGCCCTGGGCCTACAGCAATACGCAGCGCCTCTTCGATCCCACGGATCCGCGCTACTACACCGAGCAAAACGTCTTCTCCAATGCTCCTACGGGCTTGCGGCTCGCGATGCAACACGGAGATTTTGCATACCGCCCCACGATCCCGATGGCGAACCTACAAAAGCTCATCGACAAGGGCGGCGCACCCGATGCTTCCTACGATGCGCAGCATTGGGCGCGCCTCGCATCTCGCTTGCAGCAGATGTCGCCCGATGAGCGCCGACTTACCTCGCACTACCCGGGTTTCACACCTGCCGATGTGCGCGAAAAGTACCTCGGGCACTTTCGCGGCTCCTTGATGCCTGGGGGAGACAGCTCCGCGGCGCTAGGTACCAACCCCTTCTTCCTCGAAGAAGCGCAGTCGGATCCTGCGCAGACCTTCTCGCGCCTGGGCTCCGCCAAGGAGGCGCCTGCTTCGCTCCAGGATTGGACGGGGCAGATTGGTGCGGCAGCACTCCACCACGCAGCGCAGTCGGGCGCTTCCGCGTTTGCAGTGCCTGCGGCAAAGGCGATCGAGTCCCTGCGCGGCAGCAAGGACTACGGCTGGCTCTACGACCAAGCGCTCCCGCAGGACGTGCTCGAACCCTTTGCCAAGCACTACAACGTGCCGATCACGGAAGGGCGCACGTACGGCACCAGCAGCGGCAACGCGATCCCGTATCGCTCGGTGAGCATGACGCCCGACATCCAGAACGACATCCTGCAAAACGGCATGCCCTACGCTGTCGGAGGCCCTGTGCGCATGATGATGAGTGGACGCACGGCGGCAACCGCTGCCACGTCGAGCGATCCTGTCGTTGCGCATCTCATGCGCCACGCACCCAAGATCGGCAAGAATCCGTACGCCACGCCGCTTCGCATGGCGGCGGGCGGTGAAGTCGATTGGGACGCGAAGGTGAAGGAAGACTTCGCGCCATTTCTGAAGGGAATTTCCGATGCTTGACGACGATCTCCCCGCTGAGGCGCAGGACGGCTCTTCCGCGATTCCGCTCGATGCGGACGGCATGCCGGTTGGCGGTCCTCCCGAGGACACCGATGTGCCCGATGATGGGCCCGACTCCATTCCCGACGATGATGTGGAGATGCAGGACGATGGGTCCGCGCTCGTCTCGCTCGGGGAGGATGACGACCACAGCAACAACAACGCGGGGGACTTCTACGCCAACCTTGCCGATGGCGTGATTGATGCTTCCGTCCTACAAAAGCGCGCGGACGAGCTCCTGGAGCTCATCGAGCGCGACATCGAGGCGCGCAAGGAGCGCGACAAGCAGCAGGCCGAGGGCATCCAGCGCACGGGACTCGGTGGTGATGCGCCCGGCGGCGCGCAGTTCGAGGGCGCATCGCGCGCGGTGCACCCGGTGCTTGCCGAGCAGTGCATTGACTTTTCGGCCAAGGCGATGAAGGAGATTTTCCCGCCTGATGGGCCGTGCAAAACCAAGATCATTGGGAAGAGCACGCCCGAGAAGGTCGACAAGGCCGAGCGCAAGCGCAAGTACATGAACTGGCAGATGACGACCAAGATCGTCGAGACGCGCACGCAAACCAAGAAGATGCTCACGCAGCTTCCGCTCGGGGGTTCGCAGTACAAGAACTGGTGGTACGACCACGAGCTCAAGCGTCCGCGCAATGAGTTCGTGCCGATCGATCACGTGATCCTTCCGTCGGAGTCGCAGGACTTCTACTCCTGCCAGCGCATCACGCACCGCCAGGACATCACGGAGCAAAAGTTCCTCTCGCGTGTCGACTCCGGCATGTACGTCGACGTGGACATCGCGCATCCGCTCGACCCCGAGCTCACATCGAGCGCGAAGGCGACGGAGAAGGTTGCAGGCGTTTCGCTCGACCCCTACAACCAGGACGGGCTGCGCACGATCTACGTCGTCAACAGCGAGTGCGAGGCGTTCGACGATGACAAGGAATCGGGCGGCGATCCCACGCCCTACATCTGGCACATCGATGCCACGACGCGCAAGGTGCTGGGGCTCTACCGCAACTGGGAGGAGGACGATGAGACGCGCGAGCGCATGCACTTTCTCATCGACTACACCTTCATCCACTGGCGCGGTCCGCAGGGCGTAGGGCTCCTCCACCTCATCGGCTCGCTTTCGGGAGCGATCACCGGAGGCTTGCGCTCGATTCTGGACAAGGCGCTTGCCGAAAACTCCATGAGCGGCGTGAAGCTCAAGGGCGGCAAGGTGAGCGGCACGAGCGAGCAGCCCTCGGTCGGCGAGACGGCGGAGCTTGAAGGCCCGACTGCGGGAACGGTCGACGACATCCGCAAGCTCTACATGCCCTACCCCTTCCCGCCCAGCACGCCGGTCCTCTTCAACACCATCCAGTGGATGGTGGATCAGGCGCGCGGCGTCGTGAGCGTGGCAAGCGACAAGCTCGCGGACGGCAAGAACGACATGCCGGTGGGAAGCGTGCTCGCGCTCATCGAGCAGGGGAGCGGCGTCTTCTCCGACATCCACAGCGGTCTCCATCACTCGCAGGCGCAAGAGCTCAAGGTTCTGCACCGCTTCAACAAGTGGCACCTCTCCGACAAGGAAACGGTCGAGGAGCTCGGCGACCTTGTCGTGATGCGCGAGGACTTCGAAGGTCCTTGCGACATCATTCCGGTCTCCGATCCGCACATCTTCAGCGAGACGCAGCGTTACGCGCAAATGCAGGCGGTGCACCAGCTCGCCGAGAACCCCGTCTTCATGCCCAAGGCGAACCCTGACGGGATCTTGAAGCGCACGCTCAACCTCCTCCACATCGACAATCCCGAGGAGCTCTTCAAGTTCCAGCCCGAGGCCGAGGATCTCGATCCCATCTCCGAAAACATGGTGACGGCGCTCGGCGAGCAGCCCATCAAGGCGTTCCAGCAGCAGGATCACATGGCGCACCTGAAGGTGCACCTTCACTACCTCACGTCCCCGATGTACGGCGCCAATCCGCTCCTCGGGCCCAAGGTGCTACCGCCCCTCATGGCGCACGTCGTGGAGCACATGACCTACCTCTACGTCGAGCACAGCGTCGCGGCGGCGCGCGCCGGGTCGCTTATGAAGATGGATTCGAAATCCACGGACGATCGCTTCGCGGTGACGATGCACCTTGTCGATTACGCGCTCTCCAACGACTTCCAGCAGCTCGGGCCTATGTTCCAGCAGGCGATGCAGCTCTTCCAGCAGGCGCAGCAGCAGGCGCAGCAACCGCCGCTTGATCCTGCCTCGCAGGTGCAGATGAAGGTCGGTATGGCGGAGGTGCAGCGCAAGGCGCAGGCCGACCAGATGAATAACAAGACGGAGATGACGCGCATCCAGAGCAACCATATGCTGGAGACGCAAAAGCAGCAGTCGCAGGCGCAGCTCGACCAGGGGCGCTTCCAGTCGCAGAACCAGCTCGACGCGATGATCCAGGCGCAAAAAGATGCGCGCGAGAAGGAGGCGGAGAACGCCAGGAACCAGCGCGAGCAGGAGCGCTTGCAGGCGGAGAACGTGCGCGCCGACAAGAAGCTCTACAACGATCAGGTGCTGGAGAGCATCAAGCAGGGCCACGAAACGCACCGCCAGCACCTGCAAAACATCACGGACACGATCGCGCAGCACCTTGCACCGCTCTCGCAGATTCCCGAGAAGATGGCCGAGGGCGGGCGCGCGCAGGCCGCGCAGCCCATTGTCGTGCAGCAGGATCCCGAGCACACGCAGGCGCTCACGAAGCTCGGCGAGGCGCTCCAGCGCATGCCCGACATCCAGAACGGGCAGATGTCGGAGCACGTCGAGCGCCAGCGCAGTGCGATCACGGAGCTCATCGGCATGATCGTCGAGGGGCAGAACCGTCAGGCGCAGGAGCTCTCGCACGGCCTGCAGGCGATGGGGGCGCAGATTGCACAGGGCATGCAGGCCAATGGCTCCATCATCGCGCAGGGCAATGAGCAGATCCTGCGGGCTCTCGAAGACATGGGCGATCAGGCGCAGGAGATGCACGCGGCGCACGGTGGCTCGGTGGATGCCTTGAAGAGCGCGATCGCGACGCTCCAGGCCAACGCCACGCAGCCGCGGATCCGCACGCTCGGGAAAGACAAGTTCGGCAAGAAGTTCGCGATCGATCGCATCGCCAAGCCCGAAGAGTTGACGTAGGGAGAAGAGGGAGATGACACTGCTGATTACCGACGGAAATCCGCGCGGGCTTGGATACCTGGAGATTCGACACGCGGATCCGGTTTCCGGTGCCCCGACGGTGTTCGAGGCCGACACGTATACGTGCTCCCACTGCAATGCCGTGGTCGTGCTCAATCCGGCGCGCACGCGGGAGCGCTACAAGTGCCGCGGGTGCAATCACCACATTTGCGACAGCTGCGCGGCGGAACGCGTGGCAGGCGCAGCGTGCAAAACGATGGCACAAAAATTCGATGAGCATCTTGACGATGTGGCGCGCCGAGGGCCGGACGGTGACGCTTCCTTAATCATTCGGCCGTAACTTCACGAAAGGACCAACGCAATGGCACGCTACTCTGCAACATTCTCGTCCGTCACGCTGGCCGCGCTCGCGGACACCGTCGCTGCCACCAACGCCACCTACCCCGGCAGTCTCCGAAACGGCGGCGCCACGGTGCAGACCAAGATCAACGAGGTCTACATCGGTGGTGAGTCGGGCGCTTCGAACCCCTGCACGATGATCCTGGCGCGAGCTTCGACGCTCTCCGTCGGAGCGCTGTCGGTGGGCAACAACGCGCTGATGGACTTCAACTCTACGGCGCCGGGTACCACGGCGAGCTGGGGCAATACGGCAGCCACTTCCGGCGCGCAGCGCTCCTCGACGCTCTATCTCCTGCAGCTCTCGCTCAATGCGTACGGCGGCATTGCGCGCTGGCAGGCCCGCTACGGCGAGGAGATCACGACCTTTGGCAACACGGCCACGGGTGGTGAGGTGCTGCTCTCCAGCAAGACGGGTACAGGGCAGGTCTCCGGTCACATGATCTACGAATTGGTGTGACGTAAGGATCGGAACCGGGAGGGGTTCCGCTCCGCATCTGAGAATTTGCAATGGCAATCGCCGCATCCGCCACCGCTGCCGTATCGAACTCCGCCGCTGCCGCAAGCTCGGTGACGGTGACGCGTACGCATGCGAACAGCGACACGGTGGTGGTCGTTGTCACGACGGTTGTCACGACTGCACCAGCGCCTTCGGCAACGTCCGTCACGGATACGGGCGGTTCCAAGTATCGTCTCATCGCTGCCGGGTACAACAGCACGAAGCTCACTCGCGTGGAGATTTGGGCCACGAATGCGAGTGCGGCAGTGGCTTCCACAGCCGTTACGGTCAATGTGCCTGCATCGAGCAATGTCGCCGCGGCGGTGTTTTCCTACACGGGCGTCGTGGCGCTCGGCACGACGAACGTCACGACGGGCTCTGCTGCCAACCCGACGATCGCGGCAACGACGGTCGATGCGAACAACTGGGTGGTGGCGGGGTTTGTCAGCAACGTTGCGACGGCGCCCACGGCAGGGACCGGGACGCTGCGCACGGCCCTCGCATTTTCTGGACAACTTGATTCCGTAAGCCTCAACGACAACACCGCAGCCGCTGCTGGCTCGGTCACGAACGGCGTCACGGCAACGGCCACCAACTGGGCCATGGCGGCGCTGGAGCTGCGCTCTGCGAGCTCGCCCGCGCCCGGTACGGGACAGGCTGGGGAGTACGACAACGCGAATAAGCAGCGCGGCGTGGGGCAGGTGCTTGTCACGGGGCTTGCGACTGCGCTCATGCCGATTGTGCCGCTGCCGCTTCCTCTGCAGCACAACAACGAAACGATGGTGGCGCAGGTTCACCATCCGAGCCACAACCTCGTCATCAACGCCGACACGTCGCGCGGCACGCCCAAGACGCTGACGCAGGATGCAACGCAGCAGGTTCGCGACTACCCGTTCCTACAGGCTGATGGGCGCGCGGTTTACAAGATTCCGCTGGAAACTTCACGCGGCACGCCGCTCGTGCTCACGGCGGCAGTCGTCAATCCGTTCTTGCCTGCGCCGCATCAGGCGCCGCCCAAGGTCTGGTGGCAGCCTCCTGATACTTCGAAGGGCATCCCCAAGACGCTCACGGCGGATGCGACTGCCCCGGTCGGGGAACAGGTCGACAATTTCTCGGCGGCGTGGGTCGATCCGCAGCAGACGCTGCTCGCGACGAACACCTCGCAATCGACTCCGCTCACGCTCTTCCCCGCAGCCGCGCCGCCCCTGCCACCAGGACAGCCCACGCCGCAAAGCGTGCTGCCAGGGCCGCAGCGCGTTCAGCCCGAGTCGAGCACGGCGAGCCCCCTCGCGCTCCTCGCGCAGCCGCTGCCGGTCGGTGCAGGTACGCCACAGAGCGTGCCGGATAAGCCGCGCTGGCAGCCGCCTGACACGACGAACACGCAGCCCAAGACGCTCTACGGCGATGCGACGACACCTGCGCTCAATTCCACCTGGACGCCGCCCGATCGGGTGCGCCCGGTTGTTGATACATCGCTCTCGACGCCGGGAGCGCTCCTCACCGCGCCGCTACCGCCCTTCACGCCGCCTCCGCACTACGCGCCGATCCGCTACCCCTGGCTGCCTGCGGATACGAGCCAAGCGGCGCCCAAGGTCACGTATGGCGACCTGACGACTCCGTTCTTCGTCGAGCCGCACACCGCGCCCGATCGCATCCGCCCTGTCGTTGACACGACGCAGGAGACGCCGCCGATCCTCACGGCGGTGCTGCCGCCTCCGTTCGTACCAGCGCCGCACCTTGCGCCCCAGCGCTACCCGTGGCTGCCTGCGGATACGAGCCAGAGCTCGGGTAAGGCGACCTACGCTGACAGCACGACGCCGTTCAGCAACTCGACGTGGACCGCGCCCGATCGGGTGCGGCCTGTCGTCGATACGTCGCAATCGACGCCTGGAAGTTTGTTGTCGATCCCACCGGCGCCATTCGTTCCGCCGCCGCACTTTGCACCGGTCAAGTTCTTCTGGCAGCCCGCAGACACCAGCCAGTCCGTCAGCGCGCTCCTCAATCCCGATAGCACGATACCGTTCTTCAACGCGCCGCAGTTCCTGGCGGACCGCGTTCGTCCTGTCGTCGACACGACCCAGCAATCGCCTCTGATCGCGACTGCAGTCCTTCCCGCACCGATCGTCAACGCGCCGCAGTTCATGGTGGATCGTGTTCGCCCGGTCACGGATACCTCGCAGTCCTCGCCGCTTGCGCTCCTCTCTTTCCTTGCGCCGCCCTTCGTACCCGGACCGCACTATGGGCCGCAGCGCTTCATCTTCCAGCCTGCGGACACGAGCCAGTCAGTCAGTGCGCTCATCAATCCCGACAGCACGACGCCCTTCTTCAACGCTCCGCCGCATCAGGCGGATCGGGTGCGTCCGGTCACGGATACGACGCTCTCTTCCCCGATCGTTCTGCAGATCACGCCCCTGCCCCCCACGAACAATGCTCCGAGCGCTGAGCGGCGGATCCGGCAACAGATCATGGGGGTTTCGCAAAGCGTGAGGGTTGCAGTCTCCGAACAGCGTCGTAAACTCATCGATTATCTCGTCGAGACGCAGGACGATGACGACGATGACGATTTGCTCTTGATGTAGGACCGCGCGGCGCGGAACGCCGAACGAGAAAGGAGTGGAATCATGGCAACGAAGAAAGAATCCCCGATGAAGGGCGGTCCCATCGATCAGCATAAAAAACTCGCAATGGGTATGAAGGTCACGGGACAGACGCTCAAGAAGGGTGGCAAGGTCGAGAAGAAGGCGCACGGCGGGAGGGGGTGCTGAGATGGCCGAACTCCCGATCTCTCCGCGAAAGCGGCTCGCCATGGGCCATGAGCCGCGGCAGGATCCGCGCTCCGGCGGTATGGTGATTCCGCGCCCTGGCAAGGCGACGATCAAGAACGACGAGGAGCCCACCAAGCATGCGACGAAGGTGCTGGGGTCCGACAAGCCGGATCTTGAATCCCGCGCCGGGGTCGATCACAAGGGAACCGACAAGGGTCGCCGCGTCGGCGTTGCGAAGGGTCGTCCGTGATCGAAAAGCTGCATGCGAGGCTTCTCGAAGAGCGTGAGAACGCTCGCGCAGCGATATTCGAGCACGGTTCGATCGACGAGAACTCTTTTGCAAACTATCTCGTAGCGCGCGGTCGTGACCAGGGACTCAGCATGGCGATTGGGTTCATCGAGGAAATTTTGGGAGGCGCAAGGAAATGACGCAAGTCAATGAGTTCCTTATCAAGTGGGCGGACGGCACGGAGAGCGTGCACCGAAGCTCGGAGCACAGCACCGTGGACGATGTCGCCAACTCCGTCTTCGGGAAACCGACGGCGGCGGAAGTGGAAGCATCTTCCGGCCACGTCATCACATCCGCCGCGCAAGCTCCGGCGCCCGTCGTTGCAGCAGCTGAAGAGAACGCCCCCGAGGAGAACTGACATGGGATCACCCAAGGGCAGTCGCCCTGGATCACGCGGTGCCGCCAAGGCGTTGCTGCCTTCGGAAGCCCGTATGTCGCGCGCAGGCCCCATGCCGATTCTGCCTCCGCCCTCTGCGGCGCAGCTCGCTCCCGCTCCTGGCGGGATGATGGGCCCGGGTGGTGCAGGTGGCGCTCCCGGCCCCGTTCCGATGGGGCCTCCGGGAGCCGGTGGTGGCATGAAGAAGGGCGGGAGCAAGAAGGCGAAGAAGAGTCGCTTGGCGGAAACGCTCAAGCGCAAGTAACCCAGTCAGAGGAGGTTTCATGGGTGTTTTGTCGAGGGAGGATGTGAAGGCCATCGATCAGATTCTCGAAGGCCAGCACATCGCAGCGCAAAGGGAGACGGAAGGGTTCGAGAGGATGCCGGGGCAGGATACGGTGGATCTCGCGCCGCAGACGCTGGAGGATGCGTTTCCTTCGGATGTCGAGCCGAACTTCGTTCCGTTTGGTACGCGGTTGCTCGTGCAGATGCGCAGGCCGCAAATGAAGAGCCGGGGAGGGATCATTCTCTCCGGTGTGACGCAGCAGGACATCAGTTGGAACCAGCAGGTTGCGAAGGTGGTTGCACTGGGTCCGTTGTGCTTTCGTCATCGCGAGACGGGAGAGCCTTGGCCGGAAGGAATGTGGGCACAGGTGGGCGATTTCGTGCGGGTACCGCGCTGGAACGGTGACCGCATCGTGGTCGCTGCTCCGGATGGCGGTGCAAGCGTGACGTTCGTCTGCTTCAATGACCACGAGATCATCGGCAAGGTGCTTGGCGATCCGCTCAAGATGCGGGTCTACATTTTGTGAACGTTCCGAAAGGGGATGGGGAAATGGCAGAGAATCAGGAAGAGCAGAACGCGGCGCCGCCCGGCGCTGCAGTGGAAGAGGAGGCTCCGCAGATCCGCACCAACGAGGATGGCTCCGTTGATGTGGATGGCGAGGGCAACGTCCTTGCCGCAGGCGAGGAGCGCAGCACCCGGCACGACGAGGACGAGTTCGAGGAAGTCGCAACGCACGACGCATCCGGTCGCCGGTACACCGACGAGGAGCGTGAGCGCATGCGCGCGGACCGGCGTGATGAAAAGCGCCGCCGCCGTACCGCCCGGCGTGATCGCGAAGACAGGCTGCGCGTCACGGTGGATTCGCAGAACCGCGTCATCAGTGAACTCACGCAGCGTCTCGCAGCGCTCGAAGGCCGCGGCGCGGTAGGAGAGCTGCAGCAGCTGGAGCGCAACATCCAGGAAGCCAAGGATGCGGCAAACTGGTTCAAGGAGCAGATGGCCGAGGCCATCAAGGCGAACGACGGCACGGCGGCGGCGGATTTTTCCGCACGCATGACGCAGGCCGCGCAGCGCTCCGAGCAGCTTGCCAATGTGCGCACCGCGTACCTCAATCAGCAGAACCAACCGCGCCCGGCACCGCTTGATCCACGCCACCAGACGCTCGCCAACGAGTGGATGGCGGAGAATCGGTGGTACAACCCGGCAAGTCCTACGGACCCCGATTCGCGAGTAGCTCTCGCGATCGACGAGGGACTTTCCAAGGAGCCGGGGCGCGATCCCACTTCGCCCGAGTACTGGGACGAGCTCACCCGTCGCATGAAGAAGTACCTACCGCACCGATACGCCGCCATGGACCGCAACCGCAACAACGATGATCGAGACGATGGCGACGATGCGCCGGAGGACAATCGCAACGGACGCGCTGCACAGGGCGCGGAGCGGCGCAGGCCCGCAGCTCCCAAGTTCAACGGCTCTGGTGGTGGGGGCGCCGACAATAGCGGTTCCAAGGGCACGTACCGGCTCTCCAAGGAGCGTGTCGAGGCCATGCAGCAGGCGGGAATGTGGAACGATCCCGTGAAGCGTGCTCGCATGGTGAAGCGGTATCAGGAAATGGACCGGGCTTCCGGTTCGCAACGGTAGGAGGACGACATGGCACGCACTGTTGGAAGCGAAGACAACCGTCTGCGCAAGCGCGACGGCGAAGCAGCGCAGCGCGGCAATCCCGCCGCTGCGCAGGACCGGGATCGGGTGATGGAGGACGGAACGGCAATGTCGATGGAGGATCGTCGTCGCCAGATCCGCAACGAGTGGCAGCAAAGCGTGCTGCCCACGCCTCCGGAGATCCCCGGGTTTCACACTTGCTGGCTCTCCACCACGCACCCCACCGACACGGTCCATCGTCGTCTCAAGCTCGGCTACGCGCTCGTGCGCAAGGACGAGGTGGAGAACTTCGAGGTCGAGCGCGGTGTGCAGTCGGGCACCAGCCAGTACTCGGACTACGTCACCTGCAACGAGATGGTTCTGGCGAAGATCCCCAGCGAAATCTACCAAGTCGCAATGGCGGAGTTCCACCACTACCAGCCGCGCGACGAGGAGCGCGCCATTCGCGAGCGCATGGGGCAAAACGCCAGCCAGATCAACGAGGAGGCGGGGCGCAATGTCGTGACGACGGAGGGCGATGGATTCAACAAGCTCGGGAATCTCCCCGAGACGCCGCCCGTCTTTTCCGACTGAAGCTCTTTACAACTCCGCGACAGGCGGTGTATCCTTGACCCCGCGAAGCGTCTGGACACTTTCCAGCGTTTCCGGGGTCTTTTGCAGCTGGGGTAGGTCAACTCGGCGCCAGGACCGCGGAAACGCAAGACTGGGGCTCCCGAGCTACAAATCTTCGCGGGCGGTCATCCATAGCAGCCCAGTAGGGTCGCAGCCGTAGGTCGAGGCTCCCCTGGCGGCGCTCGGTGCCAAGCTCTGGAGAAGGTTGTTCGCAGCATGCGGTTTTTGCTGTTCAACCTTCAACTGGAGATTCGTATGAGCGCTTCTGCAGCGCCGTTCGGATTCCGCCCCATCTACCATCCTTCGGGGCTGGATCGCGCGCGGCCTTACACGATTCAAGCGTCGTACGTCACGCAGATTGCCAAGAACGATCCTGTTGCCTTCGGCACGACCACCGCTCTCGGCACGGTCATCGCTGGCGGCACCACGGGCGACCTTCTCGGCACCCTGGTCGGCGTGCAGTACCTCGATTTCACCGGCAAGCCCACCATCAGCAACTTCTGGCCCACGGGCGGTGTTGCCAACGCGACGCAGATTGTCGCCTGGGTCATGGATGACCCGGCGGACATCTTCGAGGCGCAGACTGACGGCACCTTTGCCGTGCTCGCCAACGTCGCAACGGCCACGAACTGGCTGCAGGGCGTGCTCGGCGCGCAGATGAACTCGGTCAACGAGAGCGCTGCGAATGCCACGACCGGCATCAGTCAGGCCAAGCTCGCGGGGTCCACCGTGACCGCTTCCGCACAGGCGCAGTTCCGGATCATCGAGCCGGGGCAGCAAGTCGATAACAATTTCTTGACCGATACGTTCGTGATCTTTCAGTGCTCGATCGCGCAGCACCACTACGTGTCGAACAAGGTCGCGGTCTAACCGGAGAAGGACGCCATGGCACTTCCAATGCGCAGTACCGACTTCCGGTCGATTGTCGAACCGATTCTCAACGAAGCGTTCGATGGCGTGTACGACCAGCGCCGCGACGAGTACAAGCAGATCCTCGTCGAGAAGGACGGCATTCCCCGGAATTACCACGAAGAACCTGTGTTGTACGGTTTCGGAGCTGCGCCGCAGCTGCCCGACGGACAGCCGGTCAACTACCAACAGGGCGGCGTGCTCTTCGTCAAGCGCTACTACTACCAAGTCTTCGGGCTTGCGTACGCGCTCACGAAGGTGCTCGTCGAAGACGGCGATCACATCCGTATCGGCACGATCTTCGCGGAGCACCTCGCGCAGTCGCTGATGGAGACGAAGGAGACGCTCTCTGCGAATGTCCTCAACTTCGCCTTTAACACCTCCGGCTCGTACAACGGCGGCGACGGCGTGTCGCTCATCAACACGGGGCACCCGATTGTCGGTGGCACGTTCAGCAACCAGCTCAACACCGCAGCCGCGCTTTCGCAAACGTCGCTGGAGCAGATGCTCATCCAGATCCGTCTTGCGGTCGACAACAACGGCAAGAAGATCCGCCTGGAGCCCCGCAAGCTCGTGGTGCACCCGGCGAACATCTTCCAGGCCGAAGTGCTCCTGAAGAGCGTTTTGCGCACCGGCACGACCAACAACGACATCAACCCTGTGAAGTCGATGGGGTTGCTGGAGGCCGAGCCCGCCGTCATCTCCCGTCTCACCTCTCCCACCGCGTGGTGGATCCTCACCGACGCGCCGCAGGGCGCGAAGTTGCTGGTCCGTCGTCGGCTGGAGAAGTCGATGGAAGGCGACTTCGAGACCGACTCGATCCGCTACAAGGCCACGGAACGCTACATCCCGGGCTGGACGGATCCTCGCTGCTACTTCGGCACCCCGGGCCAGTAACCCACTGAGACAAGGAGGGCTACAAAATGGCTCGTTCCGTAGTTACGGGTCCGGTGATCGTCGCGGGGAATACCAACCCCACGCAGATCCAGGACAGCGACGCGGGCCCTTCCCTGATCTTCCAGGGGCAGGGCCTGATCGATCCGCGGCTCGTCGCGCTGATCGACGCAGCTCCGGGACGCCTCGTCCCGGGGTTCTACAACAGCGAGATGATTTCGCTGATCGACGCCGTGCCCTCCGCTTCGGCAGCGGGCAATCTCGACAGTCAGGCGGGCGGTCTCGTGATTCCGGCGGGGGGCAATACGACCCCGCGCACGATCAATGCGGCAACGCAGTCGATCGCGGTTTCCACGAACCTCCCGCTCGACGTTTTCCCGCCCGGTCCGGTGGACACCGTCGTTACGGTGCCCGGTACCCTGGACTTCGGCTTCACGACGGGAACGGGAACGGCGGGGCAGACCACGGTCACGATCCCGGCAGGCGCGTTCAAGTTCTTCCACAAGGGGCAGGCGATCATGATCGCGGGTGCGGGGGCGAGCGGTTCGCTCCCCCTCATCACGCAGGTGGCCGCTGCGCCCGTTGTCGGCGGAACGACGATCTCGATCACCACTCCGATCGGCACCAGCTTCACCAGCCAACCGATCGGCGCGGCGGAGCCGGATCTCGTCGGGCAGCCCAACTACACGACCACCACCGGAACTTGGCCGCTCATCGCGGCAGGAACGGCGGTGGCGCTGTGGGATCCGACGCAGATGCTTGCGCGGTGCCTGCGCGTGGTTTCGTCGAGCGCTTCGGATACGTCGGCGTTCACCGTGACGGTACGGGGTTGGGACGTGTACGGTGTCCCGATGACCGAGACCATCGCGCTCAACGGCACGACTCCGGCGTACGGCAAGAAGGCGTGGAAGTACGTCAACACGATCCAGTTCAATCACGCAGGCGGTGGCACCACGACGGGCACGATCACGCTCGGCACGGGTGACACGTTCGGGATTCCGCTGCGTGCGGACTTCTTCGAGTACATGTCGATGTACTACAACGGCGCCTTCCTCGCCACGAACGGGAGCACCAACCCGCTCTGGACGGCGGCGGATGCCACGACTCCGGCGACGGCAATCACGGGCGACGTGCGCGGTACGGTGCAGGCTGGTGCGAATGGCGCGGGCTCTTCGAGCGCGACTTCGCCCAACGGCTCGATCCGGCTCGCGGTCTTCATGTCGATTCCGGCCTACAACGCGATCAATGCCACCAACCTGAACTACGTCACGCTCTTCGGAGCGACGCAGTTTGCTGGCTAATCTGAGGAACTGAGATCATGGAAAAGCACCACGGTCACAAGCACATGAGCGAGATCCTCGACGGCGATCACGAAGCGAGCGTCAAGCATCGCGGCGGGAAAGCGGTCAAGGGCTTGGGCGGGCTTGCCCCCGACATGTCGAGCGGCTACGAGCACGGCAGTCGCGAGGAAGAGTTCAAGCACGGCGGCTGGACCAGCCACAAGCACCACGGCAAGTAAACGAAGCACCCTCCAGGCGGCGTCGCCGTCGCCTGGAGGTCAACTCCCCACAGGGAGCTGTCCGAGAATGAAGCGGCTGCGCTAGGCGGCTGCGCGAAGGAAGGACGGCGCAGATGGAGAAGCCATGGCGACAAGCGGCACCATCGGCGCAACGGTCGTCGATGTCTCAAGCATCTTGGAGCACGCATTCCGTCGTGCTGGCGTCGACACCTCCAAGATCGAAGGGGAGCAGCAGCTCTCCGCGAAGGACAACCTCTATTTCATCCTCACGGATCTCGCCAACGACGGCGTGAACCTGTGGTGCATCACGCGCCAGCTCCTGGGCTGCGTGGTGGGGCAGGCGACTTATCCGCTCGCTACCGGCACGGTCGATCTCCTGCGCGCCTACATCCGCACGATGTCCTACCTTGCCGGGAGCACGATTTCCGGCGCGACCTATCTCGGGCTCGATACGGGCGTGCCTTCGGGCAACCCGAGCACGACGACGGTGGGCGTCACGTGCAATGCGGGTGCGCAAAACCTTGTGGTTGAGTACTCCCCCGATGCCACCACGTGGACGACCGCGTACACGATCCCAACCTTCACGGCGGTGCAGGGAAACACGTACTGGTTCGACATCCAGCCGCAGCTCTCGATGCGCGCGTGGCGCGTGCGCGAGACCGTCGCGGTTTCCATCGGCGTGACAGCGGTGCAGTTCGGAAACACCCCGAGCGATATCCGCATGGGTATGCTCAATCGCGACCAGTACAACGACCTTCCCAACAAGGCCGCGCCAGGGAAGCCCCTCCAGTACTGGTACGACAAGCAGATCATTCCGCAGATGTGGGTGTGGCAGGTCCCCACGGACCCGACGCAGATCCTCGTCGCGGTGACGCACATGCACGTGCAGGACGTGGGCGCACTCACGAACACGCTCGCGATCCCGCAGCGCTGGCAGAACTACGTCATTTGGGGCACCGCGGAGCTCATCGCCAATGAGCGCCCGAAAGTTGATCGCGATCCTGCGACGATTGCCTATTGCGCAGCCAAGGCGGCGGACGCCAAGCGCCGCGCCGAGATGGGTGAGAGCGACGGTAGCCCGATTCGCCTCACGCCCAACATCCATCCCTACACGGCATGAGCCTCTACCTCGACACCTCGCGCCGCGGACAGGTCGCGATCGGCCTGTGCGATCGGTGCAAGACGAAGTACAGCGTCGAGGAGTTGATGTCGGACCCCAACACGCCGGGCCTGCGCGTGTGCAAGGAATGCTGCGACGTGTTCGATCCTTGGCGTCTGCCCCCTCGCGCGACGGAGGACATCACCGTGTGGATGCCGCGCCCCGAGACGCCGGTTCCGATGAACCTGCAGTACAGCGTGACGGTCGCGGGTGTTGTGGGGAGCTTTTCCGCAGGGGAGACGATCCTCGGCCTTTCGTCCGGAGTCACTGCGCTCTACGTGAGCCTTGTCGGCGCGACGCTCACGGTGAAGGAGGTGCAGGGGCTCTCGTTCCGGGCGCCGGAGATCGTGCAAGGACAGACTTCGGGCGCCTCGGCGCAAATCGTGACGGAACAAGGAACGAATTGACATGTCCGGTCCCGGCTTCAATCAGGTATTCGGCGGCGGTCCCGTAGCGGCGGCGCAGGCGAGCTACTCCGCCCTGGCCTTCGCCGTCAGTCAGGCGCTCGTGTGGCCCACGCAGGCGCCCAGCGGCTCCCCCATCGTCACGAGGATCATGGACTGCACGCCGGGCGCGGGCAGTCTCTCAATCACCCTACCCCCCGCCAACGCACAGGGCCTGGGTACTGACATCCTCATCAACAACAACGGCGCCTTCACCTTCACGCTTCTTTCGAACACTGGCACGACGATCGCCTCGATCGCGCCCGGGCAGCAGTACTACGTCTACCTCACCAACAACACGACGGTTGGCGGGACGTGGGGGGCGTTCCTTTTCGGCGCGGGGTCGAGTGCGCTCTCCGCTGCGGCGATTGCCGGTACGGGGATGATCGCGCTGGGCGCGACGCTCTCGCCCAACTTCTTGAGCTCGATCGCTTCGGCCTCTCCGCTCAACTTGAGCGCGACGACGGACCGCGCGGCGCAGTACGTGTGGACGGGCGGCACGGGAGCTGCCAATCTTCCACCGCTCAGTTCCATCCCCACGCCGCTTGGGTATTTCGTCATCCTCAACAACAAGGGGAGTGGCGCGCTCATCGTCACGCCCAACGGTGCGGATACCGTCGATGGCGCGGCGACGGAGACGCTCAATCCGGGCTACTCAGCAGCGTACTTCGCAACAAGCGCCGGGTGGTACAGCTTCGGCAACATCTCCAACACGAAGTTCGCCTTCACCGAGCTCGTGCAGACTGTCACGGGCGGTACGCTCACGCTCAGTCAAACGCAGGCGGCGAACGTCGTTCAGAAGTACCAGGGCGTGCTGGGGTCCAACCAGACTGTGGTGTTTCCGCCTACGGTGCAGGTGTACTACGTCCAGAACGCCACGACCGGCGCGTTCAATCTCACGTTCAAGAGTGGTGCGGGTTCGCAGATCACGGTGCCCAGCGGTCAGAACGCCGTGCTCTTCTCGGATGGCACGAACGTCATCAATTGCGCCACGACGGTGAGCGGCCTCACGTCGTTGCTTCTCGGCCAGGGCAGTCAGAGCACCCCGGCGATCGGGTTCTCGGTTGATCCATCGACCGGGCTCTACCAGTCGGCAACGGGCCACCTCGATTTCACGATCAGCGGAACGCAGCGCTTCGATCTCACGGCAACGATGCTTACGTTGCTGGGTCCGGCGATGACGATTAACGCCCCCGCGAGCGGCAACTCCTTGATCGTCAATGCGCTGGGCGGTGCTGCGCAGACTTCGTTTTCTGGAATCGCGTCGTCTACTGATACGGCGAGCTATTACAACGGTTCTCGGATTCTTATCCAGAACTCGTCCAACACCGTAGGCAACTTTGGGACGATTTCATTCGTTGCGCAAGGAGGCAACGACGCGGCGGCAATCTGGACGATGTTCAATGCACATGGCGCGGGAGCGGCCAGCGGGACATTGAACTTTGGCACTACCAATGCTGCGGGTGCAGCCACGGCGCGAATGACGATCAACAATACCGGCAACGTCACGATCAATGCGCCGACGAGCGGATTCGCGCTGACTGTCAATTCGAGCGCTGCGGCTGCTGGTATCTACGAAATTGCCACCGGTTCTGGTGTGGCGGGTACCTTTGCTATCCAAGGAGACAGCGGTACTCGGTACTGGATCACTGCCAATGCAAACAGCGGCTCCCCCACGTCGCCGAACAACCTGCAGATCGGCGGTAACGGAGGAGCTACGCCGGGGCTCGGTGCGATAACGATCAACCCAAGCGGCAACGTCACGATCAATGCGCCGAGCAGCGGCAATGCCTTGACAGTTACCGCTGGGTCGGGTTTGGCTGCAGTTTTGAATGGGCAGACTGTAGGAATTGTGAATGGAGGATTCGCGGCTTTCGTTGCCAATAGTCCTGCTGCATCGAATAGTGGGTTCCAGTTCCAGGAAAACTCCGTCAACAAGTGGTACCTGCGCGAAGGTGGTGTGGCGTCGGGCACGCTCGACTTCTACAGCTTCACCACGAATGCGAGTCAAGGAAATATCACTGGGGCGGGTAACTGGACGATTAACACTCCGGGAAGCGGAAGCTCTCCTACCCTGGTAATTGGTAACGGCTCCGGTAGCAACGGCGCCACCTCTGGCGCCACGACCCTGCGCATGTGGGCCGGTGCGACCAACAACTACTTGATGGATTTGTGGGGTTCGACGAGTACCAATAACCCCAGTTTGATTCGTTGGGGTAGTAACGATACTTTGACGATATACGGGGAACTCGGGGTCGATTCGACGCAGATGTACCTTGGGACTTGGCAGAACACGACGCTTGGTCTCTACACGAATGCGGTGAGCCGAGTCAACATCTCCGGCTCTGGCAATGTCACGATCAATGCAACAGGCAGTGGCTACCCACTTACGGTCAGTGATACGACGGGCAGCAACACTTCGTTCGCTTCCAATGTTGCTGGGTACGCGCAGGTAATTCTTAACAATGCCAATGCCGGAGGCAGCGCGCAATACACGGTGCAGGGTAATAACGGCGGCGTCATCGTTACGCTACAGGCGCAGACAGGTGGAATAGGTTCTGTTGGCACGAACACAGCACACAGTTTCAATATCAATACTAACGGCGGTACGCGGATCAGTATCGTTAATTCTACGGGCAATGTCGCTATACAGTCGCCGGTTTCCGGCAACAACGCTCTTACTGTCAACTCTGTTTCCGGCACGCACTCGACGAAAATTGGGGATAGTGGAACCACGCTCTACAACGCCGGGTTCCTGGAAGTTCCCCCACAAGCGCAAACCGCTAACTACACCTGCGTGCTTGCGGACAGCGGCAAGTCGATCGACATGAACGGCACGAGCCTGACGGTGACGATCCCAGCCAACGGCTCGGTGGCGTATCCGACGGGAACGTGCCTCACGTTCACGAACCTCAACTCGTCGAATCTGTCGATCGCGATCAACACCGACACGCTCACGAAGGCGGGCAGTACCACGACGGGCACGCGCACCCTGGCGCAAAATGGTGTCGCCACGGCGCGCAAGGTTAGTAGCACGAGTTGGATCATTTCCGGGACGGGACTTTCGTAATGGGTGCCAATCAGCAGATGCTGCTTGGGGCGCTGGGCTTTACTGGCGCTGTGCACACGTATAACAGCGCGACACCAGGAAGCGGTAGCGAAACGGCTCCTGTTGGGGCTGCGCAGTGCGTAGTTGAGGCGTGGGGGGTAGGGGCCGGTGGTTTCAGGGATCATGCCCTTGTAGGGAATTTCAACGCTGCTCCTTCTGGCGGCTATTCCAAGAAAACTGTCGCTGTCACTGGCGGAACTACAAGTTTCACATACAACACGACCTCGACTCCTGGCGCCGGGAGAACTGGAGGCGACGGATTGGGCGGTGACGGCAGTACAAATTTTGTAGTGTCTTGCGCATCTCCTTCTTTCACGCTGACCTTGGGCCCAGCCAAGGCAAGCACCAATGCCGGTGGCACAGCAACAGGCGGGGATACCAATACTGCCGGGAACACTGATACGTCAGCTTCTGACGGGCCCGCTCCTGGTGCGCCAAATGGCGGATCGGTTACGCCAACATCAAATAGTGCGGGAGCCGCAGGTACTGGGTCTACTCCTGGCGGTGGTGGTGGTGGTCAGACAGGTACTGGCTCTGGCGGTGCTGGGGGTACTTGGCAAGTCACATTCACGTACACATAGGAGGCAATATGAGTGTCGTCATCGCGGCAGTTATCGTGGGTCTTGTCGGAGTCGGTGTCTATTTCCTGCTCAAGAAGGGCGCGAGCTCTTCCAGCGCGCCGTCCTCCGGCAGCGGTGGAGGCAGCTCCAACACCAACCAGACGAGCATCAAGCAAAAGTGAGCTGGTTGCTTCTCTTCCTGCTCAACGCGGTGGCGCTCGTGTTGACGCCATTCGTGGTGGGGGTGTACGTCCTTCTCGGGCTCTCGATCCCGTGGTGGATGAATACGCCTGACGATCCGGATCCGCTCAAGCAGGGGCTCTACGAGCCTGCGGTGGCATCGATCCTCGCCAAGTATGGGCAAAAGGTGAAGACGTGGTACTGGCTCGGTATTCGTAACCAGTTGAATGGGCTCTTTTGGTACCTCGCGCCGATTGCTCCTGCGGGCGCGGTGCGCACGTACACGACGCCCGCCTACCCCAAGACGAAGGATCCCTACACGCCTGGGGTCTGTAGTGTGCGCATGACGGTGAACGGTGCGACGTACTGGGAGTGGAATGCCGTGTGGGCGTGGTCCGCAACGAAGTGCGCGCAGATCCGTCTTGGCTACAAGCTCGCCGAGATGGATCTTCCGGGTCCGGTGGTATTTTGCTTCCAGATCCGGCCGTGGCTCACCATCAACTCGACGACGTAGGAATTGCCTTGGACGCTGACAAGCCGGATCGTAGGAGCTACAACGTGGAACGAACTCTGGAGAGAGTGACGGAGTCCGTCGCGCACGTCGAGACCACGGTGTTGATCGTTGCCGAGACGATCAAGCGCATGGAAACGCGCCAGGAGAAGATGGAGACGAAGCAGGAGAAGATCGAAGACAAGATCGGTGCGCTCGAAGTCGGGCAGGCGAACCTTTCCGCTATGGCTTCGGCGGAATCTCGCGTGGAGGCGAAGAAGGAGCGTGTCGATTGGAAGATCCTTGCGCTCCTCATGTCCGGCGCTTCGGCGGGCGGGGCGGGGATTAAGCATTTTCTGGAAAAGATTTTGTGAACTGCGTGCGAAATCCCTCGCGCGCAGAACTTCAGTAGAGGAGAGATACTGAAATGTTGCAACTCGTGAATATCAATCTTTCGCCTCACGCGCTCAACGCGATCCTGAACGCCCTGCAGCACACGGCGTCATCGACGCAATCTGCGATGCAGGAACTGCAAGCGGCCTTGAACGACATGGTGGAAGCGCAAAAGAAGGCCGAGGAGCTCGCCGCACAGGCCGCGCAGGAGCGGCAGGCTTCCGCTCTCGCCGACTCAACGGCCCCCGCCAATGCCTCGGAGCCCCAGCCATGATCGACTGGACGACCGTCAAGGCGAAGTGCGCGAACCTGCACAAGTCGCTCACCATCTGGTTCAACACCGTGATGGGAACTGCGATCGTGGTACTCCCCGTGGCGCAGGATCAATTTCCTGCGCTGCAGGGCTACGTTCCCGACAAGTGGTACCACTACACGATGGGGGCGCTCGTGGTGGGAAACATCCTCTTGCGCTTCAAGACCAACCGCCCCCTCCAGGAGAAGTGAGATGCGCGCTCTGCAACCCGTATCACTCAACGCCAACGGATCCAGTGCATGGCTCGTGCTGGATCAATACGCAACCACTCCTTCGGTGCGGCTCGATCTCGTGATCTCCGGCGGCGCTTGCACGGCCCAGGTCGACTACACCGATGACGATCCGTTCCAGAACCCGTGGTCGCCCTCCCCCGTCACCGTGGGCGGGCAGATTGTGCCCTCCACGACGACGAGCACGACCGTCACCTCGACCACGATTCCGCGCGCCGTTCGCCTCACGGTGACGGCAGCGGGCGGCGGAACGGCAACGCTCAAGGTCGTGCAACAGGGCCTGCAGTAATGGATCCGCTCACGAAAATCGCAATCGGCGTTGTGGTGCTCGTGCTCTTCACGCTCGCCTCCGCCTTTGGCGGCTACGAGTACGCGCAGCGCGAGTTCCAGAAGGATCGCGCCACCGCCATGTCCCAGGCCACCGAGCATACGCAGCAGCTCACGACCGACAACGCCGTGGCCGCGGCCCCCATCGTCCACGAAGTCGAGCGCATCAAGGTCGTCACGCAGACGCTCATCCAGAAAGTTCCGGAGGTGCAAATTGTCCACGTTCCCGTTGCTACGCAGGATTGCCCTGCTCTCCTCACTCACGCTGATGGCGTGCTCATCGACGCCGCCGCTCGTGGTGACGATCCCCCCACCGGACCCATCCCTGATGGTCCCCCCGTCTCCGCTCAAGCCGCTACCGCCTCCGTCGTCGACAACTACGGCACCTGCCGAGCCGACCAAACCAAGCTCCGGGGGCTCCAGGACTACGTCCAGCGCACCCTGATCGAGAGCAAGCTCCTCTGCCCCGGGAAGTAGCGCCATGCCCGCCACGCTCACGTACAACTCGCTCGTCTCCGACATGCAGACGTACAGTGAGCGCTCGGACGCGAACTTCGTCGCGCAGATCCCGCGCCTCGTGATGATGGCGGAGAACCGGATCGCGACGGAAGCGCACATCCTGGGGTACCTCACGCCCATGACGGGGGGCTTGCTTGTGGGGCAGTATGCGATCTCGAAGCCCAACTTCTGGCGCGAGACGGTCTCGATGAACTTCACGGACGCGAACGGCAACGCGAACCAGATCCTGCCGCGCTCCTACGAGTACTGCCGCAACTACTGGCCCAATCCCAACGCCACGAAGCCGCCGCGCTACTACGCCGACTACGACTTCAACAACTGGCTCATTGCGCCAAGCTGCGACCAGAATTACACGAACGAGATCCTGTGCTACGTGCGCCAGCAGCCGCTCGATACCGCGACGCAGACGAACTGGCTCACCCTGAACGCGCCGCAACTCCTCGTCGCCGCGTGCCTTCTCGAAGCGCAGCTCTGGATCAAGAACTTCGATCGCCTGCAGTTCTGGCAGGCGCAGTACGATCGCGCGATCGCGGACTACTACGCCCTCTCTGGCGACCCTGTGGGCGTTCTCAAGCAGGCGCTGGCCGCCGATCCGGCTTTCGCGCTCGGCGGGGTTGCGATCGCGGGCCTCTTCATGATCGGCGGCTTTCGCGGCGATCATCCCGAGGTCGTCAAAGGGATCGCAGCGGCGGAGGCCGCGAGCCCTGGCGCCTCGGCG